>Ga0326512_10003116_pt1 | contig 12204 bp, 20 predicted proteins | sample 1_2617_0518_D_FD_203652 | JGI IMG/M metagenome (GOLD analysis project Ga0326512, IMG submission 203652) | Bovine rumen microbial communities from UC Davis, California, United States - 1_2617_0518 | ecosystem: Host-associated > Mammals > Digestive system > Stomach > Rumen | place: USA... | reverse complement strand
ACGTTTAAGGCACTTGAAAATTACTTGCATGATCATTCGATACCAACAAGTATTGATGATCTTACTGACGTGGATCTTACTGGTATAGAAAACGGTAACGTTCCAGTATGGGATGCAACAGCTGGCAAATTCGTCCCTGGAGAAGGGGGCGGTGGCGGTGGTGGAGCCAGTTACAGATATGATGAACATGTAATTGGAGCTGATGAAGATGGCAATATCTTATATTCAAAAGTTATTGTAAAACTTCCGCCATCTGGTGAAACTAGCATTGGTACTGCTAGTAATTGGTCTACGACATATACAATATTTACAGGAACTGGTTCATCATCATGTAGAATCAAAAGATATGATGGTGTGATATTCTATGGTTTAAGTAGCATTCCTAATTATAGTGAAGCACTGCCATTTAATTATATAGATCCTGAGACATTGACAAATGCACAAGCTGATGTAATTTGGACAAAAGCCGCAATAGCTTCAAACAAATATTTAACTGTTGGTACCAACAATAAATTTTTTAATTCTTCAACAGCACAGTATGAAGCTGTAGAGATACGAAAAATATGGATTTACCTTGAATATTACAAGGAATCATAAATACAACTTAATATAGGAAAAATGAAAGGAGATGAGTCCTTTGGGTTATATCTTTAATAATCCAAACCCGGCTGATTCTTTCGTTGGTGATTGTGTAGTGAGAGCCATATCAATTGCAGAAGACATTTCATGGAACGATGCATACATGAATCTTTGTGCACTTGGGGCTTTCATGCACGATATGCCATCATCAGATGCAGTCTGGGGTGAATTCTTGATGTCAAGAGGATACTCGAGACACATCATTCAAAAGGAATGTAAAGAATGCTATAGACTTGTAGACTTCTGTAGAGATCATCCAGAAGGTACATACGTAGTAGCAACTGGAAATCATGCAATTGCAGTGATTAACGGTGATTATTACGATACAGGTGATAGCGGAAACTGCATTCCTATTTATTTTTATCAAAAGGAGGAGATTTCTGAATGATTGGTCATCAGAATTTTCAAAATGGTGGGTATAATCAAGGATTTACATTTAATAATCCTTTATACAATCCACAGTATAGCCCGCCTCAGCAGTCTCAAACTCAGGCACAGCAGCCTACTATTCAGTATAGCAGTATTGTTATAGTCCGTAACGAGCAAGAGGCTAGAAATTATCCTGTTGGACTTGGTACAAGTGTTCCATTTAAGAATGAAAATGAACCATATATGTATACCAAGACTATGGGATTTAATCAGCTTGAGCAGCCAGTATTTAAAAAATATAAGTTAATAGAGGAAATAGAAGCAGAAGAGATAGCTCCAGCTCACAACGCAGAGATTGATGAGCTCAGGGCACAGATTAATGATCTTCGTGAATTAATAAAATCCTCTATAAGTAAAAGCTCAGGGAATAAACGGAATTCAAAGGAGGAGGTTGTGAATGATTAACGTTGTTGGTTTGTGTCAACAATTACTAATGCAACGTTTTAAAGTTCCTACTAATTTAAATATGAATGATCCTCAGGGTATTGTTCAATACATGCTCAATAATAACATGGTTAGCCAAGATCAAGTTAATAGAGCTATGCAGATGAGAGATGATCCTTCCATCAAACAATACCTTGGTATTCGATAAATTCAAAATAAGGGGTAATTTATCGTACGAGCCCTTTATTATACCGGCTATTCGCTTGGAGAGTAGTCGCTAACCTACATTCTAAATAATTAATAGGAGGACAAAAACATGGCATTAACAGATGAATCAGGAATGAATGCAACAATGCTTGTATCACCTACAGGCGGAGTACCTTATGGAAACAGTGGTTTCGGAGGATTCGGTCAGGACGGTTGGTGGATTATTCTACTGTTACTTCTCGTTGGAGGAGGCTGGGGCAATGGCTTCGGCGGAAATGCAACACCTTTCATGATGAACACAGGTAATGAGGTTCAGAGAGGATTCGATCAGTCTGCTGTCATAAGCGGTATTAATGGAATCAACTCAAATCTTGTAAATGGTTTTGCACAGACTCAGGCTTCTCTTGCAAACCAGACATTTAATCTTTCATCTCAGTTAGCAAATTGCTGCTGTGAGAATAGACTTGGTCTGGCAAATCTGAACTCTACAATTCTTGCTGAGAATTGTGCAGACAGAGCAGCTGTAAGTGACGGTATTCGTGACATAATCACAAACCAGAACAGCAATACTCAGAGACTTCTTGATCAGTTGTGTCAGGATAAGATCGATGCTAAGAACGAGCGTATTGCAGATCTTGAGAGACAGCTTACAATGGCTAACCTCGCTGCATCACAGGGCGCTCAGACAGCTCAGATTCTTGCAGACAATGCAAAACAGACTGTTGCTCTTGAGCAGTATCTTAATCCTACACCTGTACCAGCTTACGTAGTAGCTAATCCTAACTGTTGCCAGCCTACGGGTTGTGGCTGCGGTTTCTAGGAGGTGAGTACTATGGCAGAATATTTAGCAAATGCGGTACAGAACGTTGCTCTTAACGCTCCGGTACTCTTTACTGCTTCTATTCCTTGTACTAAAGGTTACGTCTACCATGAAGACGAGACTGGAATTTTTATTCTCCGCGGTATCACTAATAATTGTTTTGCAAGATACCAGATCACCTATAATGGTAATATAGCTATTCCTGAAGGTGGAGAAGTTACTCCGATAGCATTAGCTCTTGCAGTTAATGGCGAACCTAGAGTAACATCTACGGCTATATTTACGCCACAGGCTGTTGACGAATACGGCAATGTAACATCTACAGCTATAGTAACAGTTCCTAAAGGATGTTGCTTTAGTTTGTCAGTAAGATATATTGACGCTACAACAGACGATCCGGCAACTGAAGCTACACCTGTTATTGAGGTGCAGAATTCAAATCTTGTAATCAATAGGATTGCCTAGAAAGGAGGATAAGCAATGCACCAGTTAGAAGATCTTAAATGGATGCTTTGTGATGAACTTGACGAGATCACAAGGCAGGGAAAAATTAAATCAAAAGAAGAATTGGATGTGGTTGACAAGCTTACGCATTCAATCAAATCCATTGACACAATAATTGCTATGGAAGATGCTGGATATTCTAACGATAACTACGCTTATGAGAATAGGGGTGGTTATTCAAGGAATTCATATGCTAGAGGTCGTGGCAGAAATGCTAGACGTGATAGCATGGGCAGATATTCTTCTGGTTATAGCAGAGGGAATGTTGATGAAATAAAAGCTGAAATAATGGAAAAACTACAAGAGTTAGATTCGGCTAATTAATGCTAAAAGTTTAGCTGCGGGTGTGACCAGTAACGTGTAAACAAGTATTTTGCAAATCCCTAATTCTGGTTTTCTATATCTTATTTTTGGCCGCGCCCGCGGTTTTTAGCATATAGATATTTACAAAGGAGAAAATAAAATGAACACTTATCAAATCTTATCACTATTAGGATGCTCCTCTATAGTGAGTATGTTATTTGGAGCTTTAATTACTAGAGTTGTTAGCTACAGAAAAGAAAATCACGCTCTTAAGAAAGGCATACAGGCATTGTTAAGAGCTCAAATGATCAATGATTACAATAAATGGACTACGAAAGGTTATGCACCGATCTATGCTCGAGAAAACTTTGAGAATTGTTGGAAACAATATGAAACACTAGGAGAGAACGGTGTTATGACAGATATTCATAACAAGTTCTTAGCGCTTCCAACGCCACCTGAGGGGACAGTAAATTGAGAGAATTAAACATCTTTGTACGAAAAAGAGGTTATACAGATAAATTATACTTCTTAAATCTGAAGCTCACATGGATATTTGTTTGGGCGTGTTTAATTTTAAACGCAGTGTCAGGTTTTTTAGGAGTAACTTCACTTGACATAATAACCTATGGTATTCCAGCGGCCTTTGGTGAGCTGGCAATCCATACAGGGTTTATTATATGGAAAGCAAAAGTAGAAAATTGTAGAAAGTACAAAAAGGAGGACATAGTAGAATGGAATTCTTAAAAGCTTATTTACCTATGATATTGATAGCAGTGATAGTGTTTTCACTTGCTGCAATCTATGTATCAGACACAATGAAGAAACCGAAAGAAGAGCAGCTTAAAGAACTGGAAAAATATTTAAGATATTTGGTATGGCAGGCTGAGGAATACTTTGGCTCTAAGACTGGTCAGCTTAAATTAGCTATGGTCTACAATCTGGCAGTTCAGAAGTTTCCTTGGATAGCCGAGGTTATGACATACGAAGAATTTGATCAGAAGTATGTTAAAGGCGCACTTGAATGGCTAAAGAAACAGTTAGAAGAAAATCAGGCTGTTAGAACATTGCTTTATAAGGATGTTATATAAAGGAGAATAACTATGTACAGAGGTACGACTCCAATAATCACATGTAAGTTTAACAACGAAATAAATTTAGATGCATTTGATCAGATTTGGGTTACGTTTAAAGGTACTAGAGGAATAATGACTTTTGAAGTAACCCTCAATAAAGATGATCTCACGATTGACACTGAAAAGCAAACTATTTCATTTATGCTTACTCAACAGCAGACTCTTAAGTTTGCTAGTTATAGTAAGCTCCAGTGTCAAATCAGATTCTTTATCGACGGAGATCCGCCAGAAGCATATGCAACTAATATAGTTGATTTGGTTGTTAAAGATATTCTGAAAGACGGGGTGATTTCATGATTTTTAACATTTCTGTTATAGATGATAGTGAGATCACATTCGAAATTGAAGAAGGTATAGGCAGTGGCACCTTGCCTCCATATGAGGGTACATACGTTGTAACACCTCGAAAAGTAGAACAGGTGCTGGAAACAAATGATAAGAGGATGACAGATGATGTAACAGTCGAGGCTATTTCTTATATAGAAGCAGGTAACCTCGGTGGTGGAATGACAGCAACAATTGGATTTGAGTAAGGAGAAAGATTATGGCTATTAGTAAAGTTGTATTCGGAAACACAACATTAATTGATTTAACAAGTGATACTATTGCTGCAGCGGATCTTGCATATGGTAAGACAGCTCATGGAGCTGATGGTTCACTTATAACAGGTACAAGTACGAAAGATAGTGACACGACAGATGCTGATGCTACTGCTGGTGAGATATTGTACGGAAAAACAGCATATGTAAATAAGAACAAACTTACAGGTTCAATGCCCAATCGTGGCGGAGTTACAGGAACTATAAGTACGAAAGCTGGAACTTATAGTATTCAGGCTGGATATCATGACGGTTCTGGTACAGTAGGAATTGATAGTACTGAACAGGCTAAGATTATAGCTGGTAACATCAAGTCTGGTGTTGAAATTCTTGGTGTAACTGGTGATTATTCAGGTGAGGCAGTATCAGCACAGACGAAGAATGCTACACCATATACAACAGCACAGACAATTCTACCTGACTCTGGATATGATTACTTGTCTCAGGTTAATATTGCGGCTATTTCATATGTAGAAACAGATAATGCTGCAGGTGGAAAGACAGCAACAATTGGTGATGTGGCACCAACACCATAATAAAGGAGATTCAAAATGGCGGTAAGTAAAGTCGTATTTGGTAATAATACTATTATGGATATTACTGATAGTACTATTACAGCCGATAAAGTTTTAGAAGGTGAGATAGCATATGCAGCTGATGGTAGTAGGATAGTTGGTACTGCATCTGGTGGTGGATCAATTTCAAAAGAAGATTTGTATATAAGTTATTTAGAAAATAGCGAATGGAAAATACAAAATACATCTCCAAATAGAGGTGCTGCTGCAACTACATATCGACAATTTCCAGCTGTTGATTGCGCTTATTCTTTTTCAAATAATGCAACATTCAATAGTCCAATAAAAATAGGAAATGCAGTTGAAGATATTTTTGGAATACTTCAGGGATGCAATATGTATAATCAACCTGTTAATATTCCTCGTAGTGTTAAATGGGCAAGGGGTGTATTTACAAATGCTCTTAATTTTAATGCACATATTGAATTTGAACCTCCTGCTAATAATGATGATGAAATATATCTATTACAATTTTTAGTTAATACACCATTTAATAGACCGATTGCTCTACCGGATCATGCTGTAGTACTTAGTCAAGCACTTCAAGGTACAGCATATCTTAATGCTCAGGTGTTATTTGGAAAACATAGTAGAAATTTTTATGGTGTATTAAATAGTAAACCTTCTAATGTTAGTGTTTTTAATCAACCATTGATATTACCTAAAGATTCTATGGCAATGTCATATTTATTTAATAATACTATATTTAATCAACCAATATTAGTTCTTTCTGAGAATACATATCTTCTTAGAAACGTTGAAGGAAACATACCAATAGCAGGAAACCCAGCTAAATGTACTAGACTTGATTTTTCTTATATGTTACCATGTTATACATCTATGGGCGTTAAACAATTTGGTTCTAATATCATATTAGCTAGTGAACATATTTTTGATGGATACAATGTTGAAAATCAATCTGAAGTTTATGTTGCTTCAATGTTTGGAACAGCTAAAGACGGTACTCATAGAGTTAATATTTATGCACATGATTTAACGCCATTCTTAAGAACTGCAGTTAGACAAACAGTTGTAAATAATGCTATAACATGGACTGCAACAACTAATGGGTATTATAATGCAACGTATAATATATATTTATACAATAATGTTCAACAAGCATGGGATTGGTTTAATAATTATTGGCATGATTTCTATGGTGAATATCCCGATTATAGTAGATATTAAGGAGAAAATTGAAAGAAGATGAAAAAACTTACAGTAGGTATACCTGCTTATAAGGCCAAAGGTCATATTGAAAAATGTCTGTCATCTATAATGATACAGACCATAAGAGATGATGTTTCAGTGATAATTCAAAAAGATGATCCTGACGATGATTATGATTATTTGTTAGATCTATTTCCTGATCTGGATATTTCTATTCTTGATTGTGAAAAGAATGTCGGTCCAGGATTAGCACGTCAGGGTTGTCTTAGCGAATGTAAAACAGACTGGATAACATTTATAGATGCTGATGATGTGTTTTATACACCATTTGCATTAGAAAATATGTATAACTCTATAAAAGAAAATACTATAGAAGTTATGGGAATATTCTTGCAGGAAGTAGAACCTAATCCTCAACATATACGTACTGTACCTATTATGGACGCTAATCATCCATGGGTGTTTGGTAGATTGTATAATACGAAATTCTTAAAACAAAATGATATAGAATTCTCTGAACTTAGAGCTATGGAAGATGGAGAATTTAACTGGAAAATTCGTATGACAATGGGCGGTACTCCTTGGGTTATATCTACTATTCAGGAGCCTGTATATTTATGGAAAATAGGTTCTGAACATAGTATAACAAGGACAAATATTGACGATAAGGGTATTGCTCAGTATAACTTTGATCTATGTACAGTTGGTGCAACTATAGCATCTATACGTGCAGCCAAATTCTGTAAAAAGAAGAATCCATTTAATGGTGGAATCGATCGATTTATTACAGAAATGATGGTTGATAAGTACTTTACATATGTAGAATGCTATGAAAAGAAACCAATATTTGCGGAACAGAATATGTTCAATGCAAAAAGATTTTATCATGAGTGTTTTAAAGATATTGAATCTAAAATAGACACCAAGATATTATCTGACATATACACAATGCAGAGAGGTTCTCATGCTAATGAATTATTAGGCATTATCCCTGAGATTTCTTTCTTTGAGTTTATGGATAAAGTTAAAAATGATCCTTATAATGGTGAGGAAGAATTAAAAGAAATTAGATCACGACTTCCAAAAGATATTATTGAAAATGATATTAAAACAGGAGTTGCGATATTCTAAACAGCGCCTATAGGGCATTAATAAATCGGTGGCGGAATAGGTAGACGCTTAGAAATTCATACTATCGAGAGGTACCTCGTATGAAGGTGGTAGAACCTTATGTAAGGTGACAGAAATTCAAATCCTTACCCGATTTAAAAAGAAAAGGAGAAAAACAATGGCAGTAAGTAGAGCAGAACAGATATTAACATCTATGATAAATGGTACGCCATACGATCAGTATCCTCAGAGTAGATTAGAAGATTTGCTTCTACAGCTTAAAGAGGTTATAGAAGAAGGCGGAGGTGGTGGAACACCAACAGCTGCACATGTTTCATATGATAATACAACATCCGGATTAGAAGCAGATGATGTCCAGGATGCAATTGATGAGGTTTTTCAATCTGTCAGTGATGGAAAAGAACTTATAGCAGATGCTATTACTGACAAGGGAGTACCGACATCTGCTACAGATTCATTTGCGACTATGGCTACTAATATAGCTGTTATTGATGGCTCACCATTTATTATAGATAAAGTTCTAAGTGTAAATGTAAACAATGAATCATATACGGTAAAAGAAGATGGTTTATATTTAATACTTTGTAGCTGTTCATTTGCTGGTGAAGCAACTATTGGATTACCAAGTGGTAGGACACCGATCATAGATGTATACGATTATCATGAGATGTATTATGCTAGTAGTTATTATAGACGAGCTATAGTATGTAAAATAGTTGAACTTGAAGCTGGCGATTCAATAGCATTAAATGCTAAAAATGGATACGCTGCTAGCGGTACATGGGATGCTTGGGGTAAACGAGTTATAAAATTAAGTGGTTTTGATGCAACAAATCTTACTCTTAATGCACATCCTATGACAGATGATGTCCAGAATGCTATAACATATGACACATCACAACTTAGTGGTAATCATCTAATTATAGGACTTAGTTGTGGCAAAACAGCCCCAATAAATAATACAAATCCTACAGAAAATGATATAAAAGCTTATAGTGTAAATACTACATTAGCGATTGTTAAAGGTAATGTAAGTAACCTTCCAGCTGTATCGTTATCAGGATATGGTGGTGGATTTGTTTCATTTATTGACTGCACATATTAAGGGAGAAAATAAATGGCAATATCACAGGCTACTCAAGTAAATTTTATAAAAGAAATAGGTCCTATAGTACAGGCTGAATGTGTTAAGAGAAATCTACCTAACGTTTCTTTATGGACATGTATTGTACAGGCTTGTCATGAGTCTGGATATGGTACATCTGTACTTATGAAGAACGCTAATGCATACTTTGGCATTAAAGCTACTGAAGCGTGGGTTAAAGCCGCTAAATATGGCGGTAGAGTGTTCAGATCAAAGACTAAAGAATGCTATGACGGTAAGACTATGACAAATATCATAGATGGTTTCAGAGCTTACTATAGCATGGCTGATTCAGTAGCTGATTACTTTGATTTGATTACTGGATCTTCACGTTATAAAGGATCTGTTAATAAACCAGATGTTAAAAGCTGCTTAACTCATATTATTGAGAAAGTTTACGCAGCTGATGGTAAGACTGTTATATCTGGTGGGTATGCTACAGGACCTAACTATGTTAAGAACGCTATGGCTGACTATAATAGCCATAAGCAACTTATCGAAATGTATAGGGTAGATAATAACATACCCGATCATATCCAGCAACGTCGAATCCTTAAGAAGGGTACGGACGGTAGTGACGTTATTATTATGCAGAAGAAGCTAATAGCAGCTGGATATTCTTGTGGTAAGACTGGTGCCGATGGCAAATTCGGTCCTGCCACACTTACAGCACTTAAGAAGTTTCAGGCAGATAGAGGTATCGTTGTAGACGGTATCTGCGGACCTGTTACCTGGAGCAAATTAGATGCTATTACTATATAAGATAGTTTCTCGCTGGGGCTGCAACTAATTCCTTCTCGATACAACAAAGACGTTCCATACTCTCTTTACCCTCCATAGAAATATGCCTCCAGCAGCCCTAGCATTCGTATAAATATGGAGAGTAGTATGGATATTTAAGGAGAAACAACATGTATACAGAACAAATGTATGAAAATTCACTTTGTCATTATGGTGTTAAAGGACAGAAGTGGGGTGATAGACGATTTCAGAATCTTGACGGTACGTATACAGCATTGGGTGAGAGACGTAGATTAGAAACCCTTGCAAGGACTGGTACATCAGTTAAACCTACTTCAGCTCTAGCTAATAGACAGGCACAAGCTAGAACGGGTAACGTTGTTAGAGTCAACTCTGTAAATAAAAATACTACGTCAAGACCTTTATCTCGTCCTGTAACTACTTCAACTGGAGCATCTAAAGTTGTACTTGACAAGGCTTCAGGTACGGTTAAGCGAGTTCCTGTTTCGGTAGGTAGTCCAGCTGCAAAGAAAACAGTAGTAACGAGACCCACAGCGAAGATCGTAACATCTGAAGAAGCACAGAAGGCTAAAAAGAAATTAACCAAAGCTTCAACTGAAACTACAGACGAAGAAGAGACAAAGACAACAAAGAAGAAAGCTTCTACTAAGAAGAAATCTACGAAGAAGACTAAAGCTCAGAAAGAAGCTGAACAAAAGGCTAAAGAAGCTCAGGAACAGGCAGCAAAAGAGCAAGAACAGCAGAATCAGGAAGAGAAGAAAGATGAAACTCAAAATGAGGGGCCTCTTTCAGAAGAACAAGTTCAGGATTATGCTAGAAGAGTAATTCGAGGTGAGTTCGGTAATGGACAGGAGCGTAAAGACAAACTAGGTGATAAGTATGCTCAAGTTCAGGCACTTGTAAATGCTATGCTACTGAAAGGTAGGAAGAAATAATGGAAAGTATCTTAACATCTATTAAAAAACTTCTGGGTATTATGCCAGAGTATACACACTTTGATGCTGATTTGATCATGCATATCAATACAGTATTCAGCATACTTCAACAGTTAGGTGTAGGTCCTGCATTCTCTATAACAGATGCTAATACCACCTGGTCAGAGTACACAGAACGTACAGATATTGAGATGCTGAAAACATATATAGCACTTAAAGTAAAATTGATATTTGATCCGCCATTAAGTTCAGTTGCAACTGATGCTATTAAAAATCAGATAGCAGAACTTGAATGGAGATTGAATGTTGCTGTAGATCCGGGAGAACAATAATGTATACTGAATGGATGTATCAAGAGTCTATGGCTCATTCTGGAATTAAAGGCCAGAAATGGGGTGTTAGGCGTTATCAAAACCTTGATCGTACTTGGACTGAAGCTGGTAAGGAGCGCTATGGACGCCATAATATAGCTTCTAGAGCTGGATTAAATAAACAAGAAACCAAGGAATGTTTAAAATTGGGTAAATCTTTGTATCAAAAAGCTATTAAAGAAGAACCAATGATTACGAACGACGTTACATCTATTGTAAAAAATACATCTGGAAAAATGTATGGTTTAAATCATAAGATTAAAACCTTAAATTCTATATCAGCAAAAATTGGTGCAGAAGCAAAGGAAAAAGAAATCCCATTTAGTTCTGCCTCAAAAGAAATAAAGGATGCTGTTAGATATACAGTTGTTTCTAATAATGACGATTTTGTAAATAACTATGGATATTTAAAATCTGAATTGTCAAAAAGAGGTTATACAGAAACAAAATGTAAAAATTATTTTGATTTGTATAATCAAGGTAAAGTAAAACACAAATCAGTTCAATGTAATTATTCTAATCCGGATGGATATATATTTGAAATTCAATTCCAAACTCCAGAAAGTCAAAAAGCTAAAGATTTAAAAGTTCCAATTTATGAGGAACGAAGAAAAATAGGAATCAGTGATCAAAGAGCTAAAGAGCTGGAACGTAAAATGGAAGATCTTGCAGAGCAGGTTCCAGATCCGAAAAACATAAACAAAATAAAATCACATTAAGGATGGATATTTATGATCGGAGATTATAAAGAAGTATTTTTTGATGCTTATTGTCCAACATGTAAGCATAAGAATGAGGCGGAAGTAGTGTATGAGGAAGGCACTGATAAGGTTATTTCGACTAGATGTAACGATTGTCTTACTATTCCGGCTCGAATAGATTCACATAAGCCCGAATTTTGGGAATTGGATGAGTGATCGTATCATAGTATGTAGGTTAGAGCATAAAGTTTTCATACTTATTCAATTCTCAAATAACGCATAAGGACCTTAAAGTCTCCAGAGGTACAAAATTGCTCGCTATGGATATTTCCACGAGACGCTTGAAAGCACTGTAAGTACGACGAGACTTTAAGGAATATATGCGCAATTCAAA
>Ga0326512_10003115_pt1 | contig 12205 bp, 9 predicted proteins | sample 1_2617_0518_D_FD_203652 | JGI IMG/M metagenome (GOLD analysis project Ga0326512, IMG submission 203652) | Bovine rumen microbial communities from UC Davis, California, United States - 1_2617_0518 | ecosystem: Host-associated > Mammals > Digestive system > Stomach > Rumen | place: USA: California... | reverse complement strand
ACTTTTAAGACCAATGAGTCAAGAGTGATAACGTCATAGGCGAATAGCAACGTCGCTACAAAAAGGAGAATCAAGGCAAATTTATTCTTCATTATTTGCTATTCTGCTTGTAGTACTTAATCAGCTTGGGAACAACCTCTTCCACAGTACCAACAATCACATAGTCAGCGATGCGGTTGATAGGCGCATCGGGATCGTTGTTCACGCTGATGATGATACCAGAGTCCTGCATACCAGCGATGTGCTGAATCTGTCCAGAGATACCGCAGGCGATGTAAACCTTTGGATGAACGGTAACACCTGTCTGACCAATCTGACGGTCGTGGTCGAGCCAGCCTGCATCTACAGCAGCACGGCTACCACCAACCTCACCATGGAGCACCTTAGCCAACTGGAACAGCATGTCGAAGTTCTCCTTCGAGCCCATGCCGTAACCGCCAGCCACCACGATAGGAGCACCCTTCAGGTTGTGCTTGGCAGCCTCTACGTGGTGATCGAGTACCTTTACTACGAAAGCCTCAGGGCTAACATATTTGCTTACTTCAGGATAAACAACCTCCTTCTTGCACTCACCCTCGTACAGGGCCTTCTGCATCACGCCTGAGCGTACAGTAGCCATCTGTGGACGGTGGTCGGGGTTCACGATGGTAGCAACGATGTTACCACCGAAAGCAGGACGAATCTGATAGAGCAGATTCTCATATACTTTATTATTTTTCTTATCCTCGAAAGGACCAATCTCCAGTTCTGTGCAGTCAGCAGTCAGACCGGAAGTCAGCGATGATGACACACGAGGACCAAGGTCGCGACCGATGACAGTAGCACCCATCAGACAAATCTGAGGCTGTTCCTCCTTGAAGAGGTTTACCAGGATGTCGGTGTGGGGAGCAGAGGTATAAGGGAACAGGTCCTTAGCGTCGAAGACAAACAGCTTGTCAACACCGTAAGGCAGAATCTGATCCTCAACCTTGCCTTTGATGCCTGTTCCGGCAACAATAGCATGGAGTTCCACTTTCAGTTCATTGGCGAGCTTGCGACCCTTGGTCAGCAGCTCCTGAGATACTTCCTGTACCTGAGTACCTTCTATTTCGCAATATACAAATACGTTATTCATACCTCTATTAGCCAATAATCTTTTCTTCCAATAATTCTTTGATCATACCTTCGATATCAGCATCAGAAGCCGTCAAAGTCTTCGACTCCTTAGCCTGGAACACGATGTTCTTGATGGCCTTCACCTTGGTGGGTGAGCCACTAAGACCACACTGGTTCACATCGCCGTCCACATCAGCCACGCTCCACTGGTTCAGATTCAGTTCGGGGCGCTCCTCATACAAATAGTCGTATGGCGTACCCTCAGCAGGACGTTCCATCGGACAGGTAGCACGCTTGTACTTCATCACCAGTTTCGCGTTCTGGGGACGACAGGGAGCTGCACTACCATTCACGGTAATCACTACTGGCAGAGGAGCCTCTACAGTCTCCACACCACCGTCGATGACACGCTTGATAGTAGCCTTTCCATCCTTGACTGAGAGTACTTCCTCAGCGTATGTTACCTGGTTAAGACCTAACTTCTGAGCTACCTGAGGACCTACTTGAGCAGTGTCACCGTCAATAGCTTGGCGACCTCCTATCACGATATCTACATCGCCAATCTTCTTGATGGCAGTAGCTAGTGCGTAGGAGGTTGCAAGGGTATCAGCACCGGCAAACAAACGGTCGGTGAGCAACCAGCCTGTATCTGCGCCACGATAAAGTCCCTGACGGATGATTTCACCTGCACGTGGAGGACCCATCGTGAGGATTCCTACTGTTGAGCCTGGGTTCTGCTCCTTCAAGCGAAGAGCCTGTTCCAGGGCGTTCAAATCTTCTGGATTGAAGATAGCGGGTAGGGCAGCACGATTTACCGTTCCTTCGGCAGTCATAGCATCCTTACCCACATTACGGGTGTCTGGCACTTGCTTGGCCAACACAACAATCTTTAAAGCCATAATTATTAATTAAATAATGTGTATTCTTTTCTGAAAAGCGGTGCAAAGGTACGTTTTTTTGCGCACACAGCCAAACAAAATGCACAAAAACAACATGTTTGTGCACAAAACATGCGGTTTGTGCAAAAAAATACTGTCCACTCTGAAAACATCAGTATGAACAGTATTTAGTAAACAGTTATAGACGAGCTTATGCAGCTTTCTTAGTCTTTTTGGTTGTTTCTGCTTTCTTGATAAAGCGTCCTTTCTCATCACGAGCTGGGGTGGCCTTCTTGCTTTCTACCTTTTTAGTGTCAGCCTTTTTGATGAAACGACCTTTTTCGTCTCGAGCAGGAGTGGTCTTTTTAGTCTCAGTCTTCTTTGCCTCGGTCTTCTTCGTTGCAGTCTTCTTGCTTTCAGTCTTCTTAGCCTCTACCTTCTTAGTATCAGTCTTCTTAATGAAGCGTCCCTTCTCGTCACGTGCAGGTGTATTCGTCTTCTTAGTAGTAGTTGTTGCCTTCTTGGTAGCAGCTGCAGTGCCGTAGCAGCGCGTACACTCGTGGCGTCCCATCTTTTTGGCTTCTGCAGGGGTAGTACTCTTGACGTCTTTTGAATTGGTCAGATAGCTACATGACTTACTCTTGTGATAGGCTACGGCTCCGTCACCAGTTGAAATGTAAACGGTCTGTGCACTGGCAGAAACAGCCATTGCAACTAGAGCAATGAGTGATAACAGAATTTTTTTCATAACTTGTAAAATTAATGGTTATAAATAATCTATTTTACTGTAAAATCAAATCCGAAGGGATGTTCCTTAAACGATTCACTGCCCAGGCCGCCTTTGTAGAAGAAGCAGTATTCGCCTGGCTCCAGTTCCTTGGGGAAGGTTACCTCGAAGGTGTTGTTGTTAATCTCGTTGATTTCGAAATCAATGATGTTGCGGTTTGAAGCGTTTGTGCCTTCAAATCCTAAAACACTGTACGACATCTTGTCGGGGAATAGACGGCGTCCGCCCTTTCCACTCTTTTTAGGCTCTTTCACCTGCATCTTAATGCATTGGAACTCGTTGGGGTTCTGTATCGAACTCATCACAATCTGATACCAGTTGTCTGCGCCTTGTTGGAAACTCTCGTTTTCTTTCTTGGGGAAGAAGAAACGGAATACCGGATGACGCCCGTTCTCGCCCTCCATCTGTAACTTTGAAGTGGCACCAGGCAGCATCAGCTTTTGGACGTCCTTTCCTGATGACATCAATGCAACGGCACCAGCTGCAGTAGCAGCGGCAACACCATCTGAAGGCTTGTTGCCTGATATGGCAGAACCAGCAATCAGTGCACCTGCTCCCATCAAGGCTATAGTACCCAGGTTAAAGCCCTTCGATTCCTTCTCAAACTGCGTGCGGAACATTTTCTTAGGCTTTCCTCCTCCTGTCGGGTTCCACCAGAGTATACCCTCATAGCCAAAGTCGGTCTTGGCAACCTTTTGGATGAATGTGGTAAGTGAAGGTTCTGCACCAGCCGCTTTCAGTTGGCGCATGAAGTCTATGCTATAGGTGATTTTCCGTTCGGTACTATTCTCAATGGCACCAATGATTTCTTCTGAAGAAAATCCTTCCTTAAGCAGTTCCAGAACTGTTTCGTTAGTCATCGCCTCGTTTTGAGCTGAGGACATTAGCGCTATTACTGCCATGCAGGCAGTCATTAACAATCTTTTGATTCTGAGTTTCATTGTTATATTAGTTTAGGTAATAATATTATTTGTTTGATTGCAAAAGTACAAATTGTTTCCCGATTCTCCAAATGTAAAAAGATATTTTTGCAAAATATTTTTTTTATTTTGTTTTTTCCGTTATTCTTTGTACCTTTGCAGCCATAAGATGTATTTGTACTATGGCATTGAATCTGAATAAAAATCTCAAGCTCTATTATTCCATCAAGGAAGTTGCTGACATGTTTGGGGTCAACGAGAGCACATTGCGTTATTGGGAGCAGGAGTTTCCTTACTTGAAACCCAAGACCAGCGGACCCTCCAAGATACGTCAGTATCAGGAGAAAGACATTGAGCAGATTCGCCTGATACATAATCTTGTGAAGGTACGGGGCTTTAAGTTGGCTGCTGCAAAGAAGATTATCAACAGCAACAGGGATGGAGCCGACAAGAAAGCAGAAGTGCTTACCAAGTTGATAAGCATACGCGCAGAGCTTCAAGCCTTAAAAAAACAAATGGACTACCTTGAGTAGCCCATTTGTTTTTATTTCGCCTTCATCATCTCCTTGATAGCAGCTTCTAACTGGCGGTCATGTCCGTTGATGTAATCTTCTGGAGTGTTAAAGACCTCGATGTCTGGGAACAACTCTTGGTTTTCCATGAACTGGTTGTTCTTGTCCCATTTACCGACTTGCGGGATACCGAAGACCAAAGTGCGGTCCATCAGCGTCTCCCACCAAACAGAGGTCGCCGTACCGGCAACGGGTGTACCGATTAGTTTGCCGATGCCCAGTTCACGGTATACCCAGGGGAATCCGGAACCGTTGCTGTAGCAGTCTTCATTCATTAGCACGCATGAGGGCTTTACCCACTTGTTGAACGGGTCACGTCCTACATATTTGTTATTAGGTACGAAGCGGTGGTATTCGCGTCCGCTCAGCAAGGTACACAAGTCATCGTGCAACCATCCGCCACCATTGCCACGCTCATCCACGATGACGGCGTCCCTGTTGCGGTTTTCGTCGCTCAGCAGTTCGCTGTATACATTGCGGAAGTTCTCACTGTTCATCGCCTTTACGTGAACATAAGCTAGTCGTCCGCCAGACAGACTGTCAACCAGTTTGCGGTTTCGGTCTACCCAACGCTTGTACAGCAACTCGTCAAGATTAGTCTGTGATACCGGTTTGATGACGATGTCGTTACGTTTCCCGTCCTTGGGATTGTATACTGTGACGTGGATACGCTTTCCAGCCTTGCCGTCAAGCATATAGTAGTAATCCTTGCCTTTCTTGATGTCCTGACCATCAATTTTCTCGATGATGCATCCTGCGGTGACACCGGTGTTACGCACGGCAAATGGTCCACGTTTGATGACCTCTTCGATACGCAGGCCATCACCCTCGTAGGCTTGGTCGATAAACACGCCAAGGTGGGCAGTCTTAAGTGCAGCTCCAGTGGGATAGTAGCGGGCACCAGTGTGAGAACCATTCAGTTCACCCAGCATTTCGCTCAGCATGTCGCGGAAGTCGTAATTATTGTTGATGTAAGGCAAGAAACGCTCATAATTCTTACGGTAGCCTACCCAGTCGATGCCATGTATCGTGGAATCGTAGAACTTCTCCTTAACCTGTCTCCATACGTGGTCGAATAGGTATTGGCGCTCCTGATAAGGACGACGGTCGAAGGGTGCTTCGAACACAATCGCTTCCGACTTGTTCTTTGCGAGGTCTATTTTTTTGATACCTCTTGAGCAGAGGTAGAGCGTTTTGAACTTGCTGTCCGTCTGCATGGTACTGTTTCCGACGTTTTTCAGCACCAATTCTGTTTTGTCCTCTAGCAGGTCGTGTTTCCAAAGGTCGTATCCGTCTTCGAACGAAGCCTGATAGTAAAGTGTGTCGCCCTTGGGACTCAGTACTGCATCTCCTAGATGACTAGAGTTAACCGTCAGGCGTACGATGCGGTCTCGGCAGTTATCCAGGTCGAACACCAATTTTGCAGGTTCCTTCTTGGCGGGTTCTGTTTTCTTTTTCTTTTTGTCGGCAGACTTTTTGTCCTTGTTTTCTGTGTCCTTTGCTTTCTTCGCCTCTTTGGCTGCCTCGTCGTATAAAGCCTTCTCCTCCTTGTTCATTTGGAAACGCTCGTAGGCATCCAGGTCGAAGAACATGAGGTAGACATCTTCCTCGGCACCCCAGCTACCATGACTGCGATAACCTGCACGGTCGCTGGTAAAGAGCATGCCCTTGCCGCCCAAGGCCCATTTGCCGTAACCGTTGCTGTAACCGCTGTTTGTCAGATTGTAAGGTGCTTTCTTCCCTGATGCGTCAACCAGTGCGATGTCAGGGCTGTGCCAACCGCCGTTGCCGATATAGCTCGACAACAGCCAATGACTGTCAGGACTCCATTCAAACCAGAGGTCTCCGTCGCTGTATGAATAGTTGTACTTCCCGTCCAGTACGGTGCGTACCTGTTTGGTGGCGACATTGAGAATACGCAGGTCTGCACGGTTCTCGAAGAAGGCAATCTCCTTGCCGTCTGGACTGTATTTAGGTTGCATCGACACACGGTCCGTCTTTGTCAGCTGTTCCTCTTTTAGTTCGGTAGCATATGCAAACTGTTTCTCACCCTTGTTCTGGATGGTTGTCTGATACAGTTGCCAAACTCCGTTACGCTCAGAGGCGTATGCCAGAGTGCGTCCGTTGGGTGCAAAACTGAGGTTACGCTCCTGCTCTGGTGTGTTGGTGACACGCTTGGTTGTCTTGTAGTCGATTGAGGTAACATAGACGTCGCCGTGCATGATGAAAGCAATCTCCTTGCCATTTGGCGACAGGCATATCTCTGTGGCACCTGTCGTTTCCACTAGACGTATGAGGTCCTTGTCGCTACGGTCAGCTGTTATTGTGATGCTGACTTTCTGCTCCTTTCCGTTCGTCAACGTGTATATTTCACCATTATATCCGTAGCAAAGCGTCCCGTTCTTGGCAGCAGTCAGATATCGGACGGGGTTTTGCTGATGGTGTGTCAGCTGTTGGGCTCCCGAACCGTCGATGTTGCGTTTCCATACGTTGAAGGTGCCGTCCTGTTCACTTAGGTAGTAGAACGACTGGCCGTCGGCAGCCCATACCGGGTTACGGTCCTCACCGCGGAACTTGGTCAGTTGTGTAAACTGTTCACCTCTCTTCAGCCAGATATCACGTGTGATAGCCGACTGGTGGTGCTTGCGGAACGGATCCTCATAGCCTTTGTAATCGTGGTAGAGCACATCTCCACGACTATTGATGCTAATGTCCTCCATGGTGATAACCGAGAACAGCCGTGGGCGTTCTCCCTTGGTGCTGACTTCATAAACTTGGGGGAAGCTGCGTGGGATAACGATAGCTTGTGCCGTAGGTATCAGCTTCGTTTTGAACAACACATGTTCATTATCCTTGAAGGCCAAAGGCAGTTCGTCGTTGCTGTGGGTGGTCAGTCGGGTCGGGTTTCCTCCATTCCGGTTCATCAGGTAGACGTCAAAGCTTCCTTCGCGCGTAGAAGCGAAGGCGATGTTTTGGCCGTCAGGGCTCCAGATAGGGTAGGCATCATAAGCGGGGTTGGTTGTTAACTGCCGAGCTTCGCCTCCCGAGGCTGCTACGGTATAGATGTCTCCTTGATAGGAGAACGCAATGGTCTGTCCGTCAGGTGAGATGGCACTGAAGCGCATCCATAATGGGTTCTCCTGTGCGCTGACGTTTAATAAGGCAACACATGCAAGTGCGGTCAATAGTTGTTTTCTCATATGTTAGTTTTTATGGGTTCCATGTGTCATTGATGCTGAACACAGCCTCTCGCGTAATCTTCATAGCCTCCTTCTTGGTTAGTTGTCGGCCCCATGCTACGCGCTTGCTGGTGTCTGCGCCCTCGCCGCGGTTGTTGTACTCCATATAGCGACAAGTCTTGTCAGCGCCCTCGCGCCATTTGTGCCATCCCTCTGGAGCGATGCCGCGAGGCAGTTCGCAGTTCATGAACAGTGTGTATCCGTAGTCGCGCCAGGGCCGTCCGAGGAAAACCTTGTTCACCTTTTGGTCGATGGTGATGCGGCAGTTGTTGAAGATGTATCCGTAGGGCACATCCTTGGGCGTTGAGGCTGCTGTGATGTATGAATTCGCCTTACAAAAGATGTCACAGTTCTCAAACCATGCCGTCGAGGGTCCGAATATGAAGTCGGTTGTTCCTTCAATGTAGCAATGGTCGAAGAATAGACGTGTCTTGGCATTGCCAGTATAGATGGTATCCTGATGTCCTAGGAATCGGCAGTTGATGAATGTCAGCCTGTCGCCTTCGGTGTGTAATGCAACAGCCTGTCCTAGTCGTGCTGAGTTGTTTTCTATGGTGATGTTCTTCAGGGTGATCTTGCTTCCTTCTATCTTCAGTGTGAAGGTGCGGAAGGTTCCTATCTTCTGGGAAGGTCCTTGCGCGGTGAGTGGTGAGATGTCCGCCTTGATATTGGCATGATCGTCCCATGTGATGATGGTGTTGTCACGGTCTTCACCGCATATCTCTATATTGGTGAGCCACTGTGGTATGATGAGTTTCTCCTTGTAGGTGCCTTTCTTGACATAGATGACCTTATGGTAGTCCATAAAGGCGCGGCATACCTCGATGGCGTCGCTGATGTTACGGAATTGTCCGGTGCCGTCTCGGCTGACCACAAGGGTATCCGGGTTGTCGTAGCTAACGGCTTGTGCGCTCACAAATCCCATGAGGGCACAAATAAAGCAGATAAGATTTTTCATTGTAGGTAGTTTGTCGTTTTTATAATTGGATTACATAATCTGTGTTACATCCTGTAGTCCGTCGACACCCTTCAGTTGGTTGATAATCTCCTTGACGTCCTCGCGGTCGTGAACGCGAAGTTCGATGGTGCCGTCGAAGACGCCGTCCTCACTGTCGATGGTCAGTTTGTGGATGTTGACATTCATCTGCATCGAGATGATGCGCGACAAGTCGAGTAGCATGCCTACGCGGTCGATGCCTTGCAGACGGATGGTAGCGTCGAAGTAAAGTTTCTTGTGCATGTCCCATTTGGCATCGAGGATGCGGTTGCCGAAACTAGCCTTTAGCTTGGCGGCTACGGGACAGCTGCGCTTGTGTATTTCTATCTGGTGCTTGCCGTCAATGAATCCCAGGACGTCGTCGCCGGGGATGGGGTGACAGCAGTGTTTGAACTTATATTGTCTGATGTTCTCGTCGCTGATGTAGATAGGTTTCTTGCGATTGAACTTCTCCGGTACGACGAACAACTCCTGTTGTTCCGGTTCTTTCTTTTGCTTGTTTCGACCAAGGAAGGGAACAAGTTTGCGCCATCCGCCATTCTTCGTGTTCTTACCTTGCAACTCGTCGATATCCTTCTCGCCAAGCAGGATGGTTTTCTCTGCCAGTCCGATGAAGAAGTCCTCCCGGTTACGACTCTCATGGAATTCCGTCAGCTGGTCGGCCGCATTGATCTGGTCGGCGATGTTGTTCTTCTTCAGGAATTCATCGAGCATCTCCTCGCCTTTCTTCTGAAGTTCCCGGCTGTTTTTGCGCAGGATGGCCTGTATCTTCGCTTTTGCCTTTGCCGTGCTCACGAAATTAATCCATGAGGGCTGTACGTGTTGCGAGTTGGAAGTCAGGATTTCCACCTGGTCGCCACTTTGCAGCTTATGGCTCAGCGGAACCAGCTTATGGTTCACCTTGGCTCCGATACAGTGGGAGCCCAGGAAAGTGTGTATGCTAAAGGCGAAGTCGAGTGCCGTACATCCGGTAGGCATTGTCTTGATTTCGCCCTTGGGGGTGAATACAAAGATTTCCGAGGCGAAGAGGTTCAGCTTGATGGCATCCAGGAAGTCCATTGCGTCCGGCTGTGGGTCGTCCAGAATCTCCTTGATGGTGCGCAGCCAATCGTTCAGTTCGTTCTCGTCCTCCGTATATTCTGCGTCCTCGCCTTCCTTATATTTCCAATGGGCGGCAAAACCCTGTTCGGCTATCTCGTCCATTCGGTCTGAGCGTATCTGCACCTCTATCCATCGTCCTTGTTTTGACATGAGGGTGACGTGCAGAGCCTGGTATCCGTTGGCTTTCGGGTGGTTCAGCCAGTCGCGCAGCCGGTCAGGATGGCTCTTGTATATCTTCGAGATGGCGACGTAGATGTTGAAGCATTCGTTGACCTCCTCCTCGCGTTTCTCTGGTGTGAAGATGATGCGTACGGCCAGTATGTCGTATATCTCGTCGAAAGTGACGTGCTTGTTTTGCATCTTGTTCCAGATGGAATAAGGTGTTTTCACGCGCTCCTTGATTTCGTATTTGATGCCCATCTGCTTCAGCGACTCCTCGATGGGTGCGGTGAACTGGTCGAACAGTTCATGACGTGACGCCTCCGTGTCTGCCAGTTTGGCTTTAATGCTGGCATATTCCTCAGGATGCTCGTATTGGAAACTTAGGTTCTCCAGCTCCGACTTAATCTTGTAGAGTCCTAGTCGGTTGGCGAGTGGTGCATAAATATATAAGGTCTCACCGGCTATCTTATATTGCTTGTTAGCAGGCTGCGACTGGAGCGTGCGCATGTTGTGCAGGCGGTCGCAAATCTTGATGAGGATGACGCGGATGTCGTCGCTCATAGTAAGCAGCAGTTTCTTGAAATTCTCTGCTTGTGCTGAGGCTTGCTCACCGAAGATGCCACCGCTGATTTTGGTTAGTCCATCGACAATCTGTGCCACTTTCGGACCGAATATGTTGCTGATGTCCTCGGTGGTGTAGTCGGTGTCTTCCACTACGTCGTGCAACAGGGCGGCACAAATACTTGTAGAGCCCAGTCCTACCTCTTCGCAAGCAATCTGGGCGACGGCGATGGGGTGCATGATATAGGGCTCGCCCGAAAGACGGCGCACACCTTTGTGTGCCTGTTTGGCAAAGTTGAACGCCTTGGTAATGATGTCAACTTTCTTGCGGTGGCGTGATGCCATATAGTTGTCCAACAGGCGCTGGAAGGCGTCGTTTATCAGTTTCTCATCATCTGCTTCGTGCATCATCTGCTCGTCGTCCATAGTCTTTTCTCCTATACCTTTATATATAATGGTGTCCTTATCTGCGTCTTCTCGAGCGGCGTCCCTTGCTGCGACGCTTGCTCGACGTGGCGCGTTTCTTGCTGGCTCGTGTTGCCCGCTTGCCTCTCTTATAGCTACGTTTGCCTTTCTTATAGCTGCGTTTGCTCTTGTGGTAGTAGGTGGGTACGTCGTCATTCACTTCCACCTCGGTACGCTTGTTCAGCAGTTCGTCAACCTTGTATGTGTAGACAGAGTCTTCCGCATCGATGAATTTCCCGACCTCCGACTGAGGGAGTCTCAGTGGTGACGGTTCGGTGGCACCCGGTATGATGTCTCGGCGGTACATAGGGTTCAACGACCGCAGCAGATCAATGTTGATGCCCACCACACTGGCAACCTGTTCCAGGTGCATGTTTTTGCTGACCATGACGGTGTCGGTCTTGGCAGGCAGACGTGTGGTCATTGGACAAATGTTGTGCAGCGAGTAGTAGGTCATGATGTAGTTGGCTGCGATGAAGGCGGGTACATAGCCGCGTGTCTCCTTGGGCAAGTAGGGGTAAATCTGCCAATAGTCCTTCTCGCCGTTTGCGCGATGGACGGCCTTGTTGATATTTTCTGGTCCGCAGTTATAGGCAGCAATGACCAAGTTCCAGTCGCCGAATATTCTATAGAGGTCTTTCAGGTAGCGTGCTGCGGCGTATGAAGCCTTCACGGGGTCCCTTCTTTCGTCGACCAGCGAGTTGACTTGCAGGCCATACTGCTTGCCGGTTGTCAGCATGAACTGCCACAGTCCAGTGGCCCCCACGCGGCTGACTGCCTTTGGGTTCAGTGCCGACTCGATGATAGGCAGGTATTTCAGTTCCAGTGGCAACTGATAAGCCTCCAGCGCCTCCTCGAAGATGGGCATGTAGAAGTTGGATGCTCCCAGCATATAGCTGATGGAGTGGCGCAGGCGTCCGCTGTATCGGTCGATGAATTTCTGTACGACTTCGTTATAGGCCATCTCCATCACATTGGGCAGACGGCTCAGTCGGTCGATGTATTCCTCTTTCGTGTAGACGGGGTTTACGTCGCGCATGTTGCAGTCGCCGGGCTCGTCCAGATAGGTCTTTGCCATATAGAGGTTCAGCAGGCTGTCAAGGTCGTAGGTCATGGCCTCCGGGAATTCGATGACCTCCTGTCGGCCTTTCTGGTCGGTCACGGTAATCTCGTCTTCTATTGTCTCGTCCTCTTCGTCAGTGTTCACCTGAGCTGTTGTGCTGACGGTGAGCATCAGGGCGATGATCGTGCTGATAGTCTTTATCTTCATTTTTCTGCTTTAGTTGTGTTTAGAAATTCAGGCTGCAGTTGAAACCCAGTGACTGGGCTTGCAGCGGGTTTCCTCCACCGTGGTTTGGAATGACCGCGGGTGAAATTTTCAGGCTGAGGTCCTTCGAGATGTCAAACTCCGACAGTTCGGCATCCACG
>Ga0326512_10003113_pt1 | contig 12213 bp, 15 predicted proteins | sample 1_2617_0518_D_FD_203652 | JGI IMG/M metagenome (GOLD analysis project Ga0326512, IMG submission 203652) | Bovine rumen microbial communities from UC Davis, California, United States - 1_2617_0518 | ecosystem: Host-associated > Mammals > Digestive system > Stomach > Rumen | place: USA... | reverse complement strand
GTATTTCTCCATAATAGCTTTGGCTCTCATGCCGACAGTAGCGTCATATGGAATGGTCAACTCGCCGCAAAGTGCTTTTGCCTGCCATTCAACACTGCAATACGCAGGGATTTCTTCATCTTTTGCGAGAGTACGGGTTGAAACAGGCGTATAACCAAGATAGAACAGTATCACATGACATATTTCATGACATATGAAGCACAGAAAAGCTCTGTTGCCGTGATAGCAAGCACCATCATAGACTGTCTGTTTAATCTCGATCATGAATCCGCCTTCGGGCTTTGGATAACACCAGGCAAAAACATCAGCAGGCAGTTTATCGTCTTCAAGCACAGAATACTCTGTACCTTCAAATATAATACAAGTACGTTCGAGAATTTCAAGAACGGGGAACGGTTCTGACTCGTTCAGTCCAAAAATCCTTCTAACATATTTGCTGATCTGCCTGATAGCAATTCTGCTTAGGGGTTTGGTCATATAATCCATTAGTTATTACCACTCCTTTTCAGCAGAGCCATGATCTTTTCTGCTGTATCCTCGTCAATTCCATCAAATGAGCGGGCAAATTGCAATGCCACCTCTCTCTGATAGTTTTCTGACTTGGACAGCGTGATCTTCACCTGATTTCTTGAATTTTCAGCCGCCATCTTCATGTCTGCAATTTCATCATCTGAAAGAGCGTAATGCTCAGCAATGGTGTCAAACCATTCATCGGGGACATTTTTCCGCCCGTTTTCAACCGCTGATAAAAAAGGAGTAGAGACACCGAGCAGTTTAGCAACATCGCCCATGACCTCATGATGCTGAACACGAAGGACTCTCATGAACTCGCCAAATTTAGTATATGTCATCCTGATACACCTCCTCACCAAATATAATATCACAAATTTACACGTTTATCAAGTATTTTTTTAATCTTTTTTAGGTTAACACCGATAGCGTTATAATGGGCATACTCAAAATAATGATTGAGTATGCCCATAAATACTATATCAAAATACAATTCCAGCATCAGCAGAATTCTTTTGTCCGCCGCCTGAGAAATGTACTTCCTCCACAACGATCTCTGTGGAATTCTTTCCAGCGTTCCTGAGCGTACCAACCATAGTAATAGTCTATCCTTCAGAGAACAGATTGCTGATCATTTCGCCGTTTCGGTCATAGGCGATACAGATAAATGTGTCACTCTTAGATGTATCAGTCATGTAATGTCTCGGTCGCTCAACTTCTATGCCAAATCTACAATAATGGTCTCCATTGTCTATTGTAAGTGCAGGCTCGGAATTGAGCCTGCCTGTCATCATGATTTTATTCAACATAGCTTGCTCCTTTCAATCTTCGTCTGAACACTCATCCAGTCCATGCAAGAGCTGTATGTATACGCACTCTGCTCGGTCATGTTCCTCACCTTCCGTGGACATCATAAGTTCAAGGAAATATGCTTTTGCTTCCTCATAGTCCGTCCAGACCTCACGTCTGCCGTTGCAAATGGTAGTGACCTTGCGTGTTCTCGGCATAGCCAATTCTGAGATTTTCAACATAGCTGTGACCTCCATAAGTTTTATTGTAGATACATTATATACCACAGCAAACTAAGAGTCCAGCTCTGCGGAGAATCTGTAACTATTCTTGTGAAATGCGCAGCAATCATAACACTTTCCCCAGTGCAAAACCACAGTTCCATTTAATAATTCGGGGCATTATCGGTTAGTGCAGGAGCAAAAAAGCTCTGCTGCTCATCTGTTTCATCATCCTGTGATGAATTATCCGTTCCGTTGATGTAATCTTCCATATTTTCCGCTTCATCTTCCTCGGAATACATAACAGGCTTACGACCTTTGGTTTTATGAAGTTTCAGAATATCAAGAGGATACTTCATTTTTCTGTTGTAAAAGAACAGGATCGCCTCAGCAAATCCAAGAGAGCCGATGCTTCTTTCATGGGCGCTGCGAGTGATCTCTCTTATGGACCGCTCTCCGAGCTTCTCCTTGAAAACATCGTCTACAAGCTCCGTATCATAGGTGAAAATCAACCTTGCCATAGCACTGAGCATATTTGCCGAGAAAGAGTTTACATCGCCCTCCCATGTACCGATCGTCAGACTAAGCACCCTTGTGAGATTTTGCAGTCCATATTTATCGTAGATATTTTCAATGGTCGATATTGCACAGATAGCACCGACCTGTTTTGTCGATGAAATATGTAAGCCGAATGACTCCACCAGGTCTCTGATGATAAGCTGTTTATCGTTTCCTGCTTCAATATTGGCGACAAATATCTCATAGGGGCTGAGAGCTTTGGTGTACTTCATCTGATTGGCAAAGATGTCGGCTTCATGTTCATAATACAGATCGTCATATACCATACACCAGACAGGAGTATCACGAGAACTGGAGACTGTTGCAACAATTTCGATGGTGTGCTGACCATTAAAAACATAATTGATGCCATTTCGGCGGCTGACTTTTACAGGATTTATCTGATACAAGTCAAAATTCTCAACAGCTTTTTTGACGTGCTTCATAGAGAGATTACGCTGATAATCCTGACTGGAAACAAGGTTTTTGATCGGTATCTGTTCAAATATAACATTCGGTACATATTTCGAGTAATCTTCCATTTAATTTTCCTCCAATATGTTCTTTATTGTTGTCGAGATTGAAATGAGGTCATTCAGCACTTTTACAAGATCACACCTTGCTTTTGCTGACAGCGTTTTTATATCGGAATTGGCGGCGGTGCGTTTGATACTACTGATCCATGACGGGATTGTCAGCGTCAGACTTGATACATACGCATCAGGGTCAAATGCGGGCATATCCTTTACCGTAGCTTTAGCTGCAACAGGGATTACCGCTTTTTCTATATGATCTGCTCTGCCCTCAATGTCTGATGTTGTGACTTTTCCATTCTCAGCTGAGTTTGCAATTATCCGCTTTATTTCGTCTTCCTGCTTTTTGGCAAGTAGGATAATGTTATCCTGTGATACTTTTATTTCTTCATATAATATTTTTCTGCCAAAATCGGGGAACTCTGCTTTCAGACGATCTATGGCTTTAGCGTATTGCAAGTATTTGCTTACTGTAGAATGCGAGATATGAAACTCAATTCCGATTTTAGTGGCAGTTACACCTGAATGTGGTTTCCGTCCCGAAGAGTCAAGGGTGTATTGATTCGTTCCTGTGATATTCATGATACCAACAGTTCTTTCAGCTAAGTACTTTCTTCCGATAAGATAATGCTGATAGTTTTCAGGCAGCTCATGATTATGCAGGAGATCGGCACATATCCAAGATATTGCGTCCTCTCTTGATTTCAGTAGTATTTCTTCTGTATTAAATTCAATTTCATACTCGTGGCATATTTTATAGCGCTTATGCCCGTCTATGATATAATCTCCCCATACCTTGATCGGCTCACGGCAGCCGTTACAAACGATGTTCAACTCAAGTTCCTCATACGCTTGTCGGCTTAACGGCGGTATCAGACTTTGAAAATCAGGATCAGTTTTCAGGATTGGTAATTTCGTTTTCATAATCGGTCACCTTTTCTCCTGTTGTATCTTCGGGTGCTGTATTGTTATTATCTGTTATGCTTATGGCAGCATAATTTTTGAAGGTAGTGATCTCCATGATTCGGTCATGCTCTTTGTATGGCAGACCAAACCGACCTTTCCAATCATCAGGAAAATAGCCTTGTGAGCGCTCGGTATCACTGCCTGCGGCTGATTCCTTTGTAAAGACTCTATATGAGCCTAATTCAAACACGAGGAGCTTTATTCCCCTTGAGATCTTGATTTTTCCTATGAGCCTATATCGGCAGTGCATATCCCAGCCCATGTAATCAAACAACATAGCGCTGAATATCTGAGCGGTTATGTATTTCGGCCGTCTCTTACCATTTTTACTGTTTATAGTCCGCCAAAGAAATGCGTCCCGTTCGTCTCCCCGGCACGGAAGCAGAGCGAGCTGCATCTTTGTTTTGTTGATAAGGAACTGCACATAGTCGGTCTCAGGGAACTTTTTAATGCAGACCATATTGACATATAGCTGACAGTTATTGAATGATATGGTCGGCTCATTGCTGTCAGATGCGTATTCAGCTCTTACAACATCTATTTCATCATCAAAAAAACTGTCATCCACCTCAATGCCTTCGGTGTCAGGTATCTCAGAATTTGCTGATACCATAGAGGGCTGGACAGCGTTTCTGTATTCAGGTTCATTCATGGTTATCATCTGCTTTCTCAATATCTTCAATCATACTGCCGATCTCCACTTCGAGAACGGACGGCGCAGTAACATCAAGTTCCTCTGTTATGTATGGTATGCCCTCCGAGGAGGTATTCCACGTCTTATTATTTGTAAAGTTCAGCAATTCCTTGATCTGTGCCTGACGGTAGTATTCATCTCCGAAACTTGCTGTCCAGTGCAAAGGAAATGCACGAATAGTCTTGGAACTGACGGGAGAGGCGGTATCGTCGCTTTCGGGTGGTTTATCCCGATAAAATACTTCCGTATCAGTCATTTTGAAAAGAATAACTGCCTCTGTTCCAGCTTCATTTGATAGCCGCTCACCTCGGACACTGTATTTGCAGTTTATATCCCAATCGAGCAATTCAAATAATCTCGGCAAAAACGCTTTACCGCCAATGGATTTTGGCTGATGATCGGTCTCTTTCAGGACACACCACTTAATCGCATTCTTGCTGTTCTTTGCCGCAGGACGCACTGCAAGCAGTTTTAATTCGGGGTGTATCAGCATTTCAACATATACTACTCTCGGCAACTTTTTTAGGCATCCAGCAGAGAATTTGATATTAGAAGTTGAGAATGAGATACTGGTTTTCTCCCGTGTATTGAACAATTCTGCTCTTGCGACCTGAAAACCTCTGAGGTCAAAATCTCCTGCATTGACATTGATTTGATGCTCATCCAAGAAAACATGACCGTCCTCATAAACGCTTGCACTGGCGTTCCGGTAATCGTCTGCTGTGAAAGCCGCCCATTTCGGATTGATAATGACAAATCCCTTTAACGCACCCTCGTGTATAACAGTGAGCTTTGGCAGTATCCTGCTGCAACCGTACTTGGCATTGCTTATCAGGCGCTGAACGGCTATAAAATCATCTCTTGATATGATAGCTTCATGATGATCTCTCATAAGATACTGATTGCGGTCTTGCTTGTTTTTCTTGGCTTTATGGTCCAGATAGCTCGGTGTCCAGGTCTTTCTTGCAAGAACATCACCGCAGTGGCGTTCATTTTCAAGCTGTTGCAGGACTGCCCCAGGAGACCATTTTGTATTTCCTTTTTTCGTTCTTCGCCCTAATCGTGTAAGTGTTTCAGCGATCTGAACACAAGTATACCCGTATAGGTACATGAAAAAAATCAGCCTGACCGTCTTTGCTTCTTCCTGATTGATAATAAGGTCGCCGTTTTCGTCCTGATCGTAACCAAGAAGCGGCGGTGTCAGGAAGATTCCCCGTCGGAAACGCATCTCAATAGAGGAATTCATGATCTCGCTTTTGTTATGGCTTTCTTCCTGAGCAAGTGTAGAGATAAATGACAGGCTCATTTCGCTGTTGGGATTGAGTGTATAGATGTTCTCTGTCTCAAAGAAAACACCTATCGGCGGCTGTAATTTGGCAAGCTCCCTGACATAGCCGATGCAGTCAAGGACATTTCTTGCGAAACGGGATACACTTTTTGTGATGATGAGGTCGATTTTTCCTGTCTTGCAGTCCTGTATCATTCTTACAAATGAGTCTCTGTGCTGTAACGATGTACCGCTGATACCCTCGTCAGCGTATATCTGACTAAGCTCCCAGCCTTCATGACGTGACACAACATCGGTGTAATGATTCTTCTGAAGCTCATACGATGAGGTCTGATTCGGATCATCGGTCGATACTCTTGCATAGACGGCAACACGCTTATTGCTCTTATCACTGTAAAAATCCGCAGGCTTTATTGCAGGGATAACATCAAGCTCATTCGGGTCAATGCCCTTGTAACGCTCCCTTATTTTTGCTTTTCGTTCTTCCGGTGTAGTATATCTTTCTTCGCTGCCGATCATGCCCATACCTCTTTGCTGTTTTAGGATAAGTCTATCATAGCATAAATACTGTATAAATAGAATAAACCGGAGGTCAAGACTTGACTTCCGGTTTAAGATTCACAAAATATTTTCAGATTTTATTCTTTTTAGCTTCTGTAAACGCTTTTCGCATATTTTTGGCAGTCTCTATGATAGATGCTTTTTCCATAGGAGTACAGCCGTCAAGCACCTTTGAAAGATCATCGGCAGCAATAATGGTAGTTTCTGGTATATCAGGTCTCAGCAGTTTGTCTGTTGAGATCTGTAGTGCTTCGGATATGCGTATCAGCACGCTGACACCGAAATCAGATTTTCCCATTTCGATCTTACTCAGATACGGAACGGAGATATCAGCTCTCTCGGCAAGTTCCGTCTGACTTATATCAAGCTCCTTGCGAGCCTGTTTTATACGCTCTCCAATAGGAACGAGCCTTTCTTTTGTATCACTCACGGCAACTTCTCCTTAACCGATTGATTATCACTTAAACTATTATATAAATTATTTGTTCCAAATGGAATAAACGATTGACGAAGTTTTAATCGATAGTTTATAATAGATAAGGACATTTTGCAAAAATCGCATTCAGGAGGCTGCGATTAATGATAATAAATGCGAAACTTATCGGTAAACGAATAAAAGAAGTGCGTACAGCGAGAAAGATGCCGCAGATGCTGCTTGCGGAAAAATGCGATATCAGCGACTCTTATCTCAGCTATATTGAGTGCGGAAGAAAAACGCCCAGTCTGGAGGTGATAATCAGGATCGCAAGGGAGCTTGACACAACAGTTGACTCCCTGTTGGAAGGTAATCAGAACACTGACACAGGAACATACGAAAAGGAGATATCGGAGATGATGAACGACTGCTCTCCGTATGAGAAGCGTGTTCTTTATGAGATGCTTCATTCCATGAAAGTGACGATCAGACAGAACAGGACACTGATCGAGAGTGAGATCAAGACAAGTATAAAGGCATACTGACCGAATTACAATAAACCCATAGTCAAAGGTTGTCTTATAGGCAAGCGATCTTTGTGAAAAAATATGCGATTTTTGTAAGATGCGCCATTTCAGGCGCTTTGAGGTTTCACACATGATTTTGGGAGAAGCAAAATCATGTCGCAAAATGCCTTTATTTCGATATGGAACTATGCTATAATGAATATACCGATAAGCTCGCATATGATAACAATGGAGGTAATGAAAGATGAGTTGTCACGATATTGGCAGAGGTTTGAGTTCCGTAGTAAAAGTTATTCTTGAAAAGCTCGATTCAGGAGAGATAAGTGCCAATACAGCAAGAGATCTGCTGTATGCCTGCCGCAAGGGTGTTCACTGGTGTGACGGAAACGAAAACGAAGCAATGATACAAATGCATCAGATGCGGTGCGGATACTGTCTGAAAAAGCTGTCTGAGGGCGATACGATATACAGCTTGTATGACATTCCGCATTCCTTTGAGAACGAACATCATCAAGAGATCAGGGCTATAGATGCAAAGATCGCTGATTATTTCCTGTGCAGTGAATGCTTTGATATGCTGTTTGATACCATTGCACCAGGTACAGGAGCTGAAATGCGTAAGTATATCGAGGAAAAATGTTCGGAAGATTGCTGGCACTTCAAGGACAGGCGCAGACTGTGGGAGATAGATGAGTGATGAAAATGGCTGAGATATGTATTGAAATCGACGATGATCTCTTGAAACAGCTCAAAGAAATACTCACACCTATGGGCTTGACACCTGAATTTGTTGCGGAGCAGTTTATCCGCTTCTGTGCCGATCCTAAGAATGCGGTACTTGTCAGGTCATTGTTTGATGATTGGATAAAAAAGGAATGATAATATGGAACATAGGAAAATAAGGCGAAACAGACTTCAATGCAAGCTGTGCGGAGATATAATAGAATCAAAGTATACACATGATTATGTAATGTGCAGCTGTAAGAAATGTGCGATTGACGGAGGCAAGGAATATGTCCGTTTCAGTGCACCTAAGCCAGATGATGTTATATTTCTGACGGAATATGAGGATAATAAGGATTGACTTATGCATCTGAGACATACTATCAACAGGTCATAATATCAGCAGTACAGCTTTCTGAATAACTTTTCACTGAACTTTTATTCAGAAACTTGACAACGGCAAAGTACTGTGGTATAATATCATTATACTGAAAAATCATTCAGAGAAAATATTTTCAGAAAAGATGTGATACAATGTTTATTGGCAGAGAAAAAGAACTCAGGCAGTTAAATGCCGAGCTTTCCTCATGGAAACGCAGAACGGCGGTGCTGGTCTACGGCAAGCGCAGAGTCGGAAAATCCACGCTTTTGAGCGAAGCTGCAAAGAGCTTTGAGGGTGTCGTCATCAACCATATGTGCGTGACAAGCACCTTTGAGGGCAATATGGAGCTGATCTACCGGAGCGTTTCGGAGGGGCTTGGTCTGCCCAATATCCGATTCGGCTCTCTCTTCGAGATGATGGATTACCTGAAAACGCTTGACAAAAAGATACTTCTCATCATTGACGAATACCCCTATCTCAAGCAGACCAAAAAGAAAAACGAGGTCGATTCCTATATGCAGGCGGTCATCGACAAACTGCCCGAAAATGTCAAGCTGGTGCTCTGCGGTTCATACATCACAGTGATGAAGGAACTGCTGGAGGAGGGCAATCCGCTGTTCGGACGGTTCTCGCTGATACAGCATATCCGTGACTTTGACTACCTTGACGCAGCAAAATTCTATCCCGAGCTTTCCATTCGAGACAAGGTCGCTTTTTATGCCGTATTCGGCGGAAGTCCCTATGTTCTGGAGAATCTTAATACGGGTCTGACTATTCGGGAAAACATCGAGCGTCTGCTGCTGCCCGAAACAGGTCTGGTGCGGTCACATATTGAGAATGTCATACTCAAAGAGATACAGAAGACTTTTGACGCACGGATTCTGGAAATTCTCGGCAATGGCAAGAAGCGTTACAGCGAGATACGGGACAAAATAGCGAACAGCGAGACAGGGCTGCTCGATAAGCAGTTGAAGATTTTGCTCGACATGGAGACCATTCAGAAGACCGAGCCGATCAATCGCCGGAACGACAAGAAAAAGCAGTTTTACGAGATCGTGGATAATCTGATGCGGTTCTATTTCACGTTCATTTTCGGCAAGGCGGGAACGATCGCCCGTATCGGTGAGGAGCAGTTCTTCAATCGAAATATTGACGCTGTACTGGAGCAATTCGTCAGCAGACAACTTGAAGGCATCGCCCTGCAATACTTCCACAGAGCTGCTATGCTCGGTAAATACCCTGATATTGACGATTTCGGCAGCTATTGGTACGATGACCCTGCCACCAAGACCAACGGCAAGTTTGACTGCGTGATACGGCGTGGAGAACTGTATGATTTCTACGAATGCAAATATTTCGACCGCCCCATGACCCTTGAAGAATGCCGTCAGGAAAAGGAACAGCTTGACAGCATCAAAGGCATCACTGTGTCAGGCATGGGTTTTGTCTGCACGGGTGGATTTGATTTTGAGGGTGCTGAGGGATTCACACTCATTGACGGAAAAGCACTTTACTTCAACGAATGAAAAAGCCGCCGCTCAGGACGAACCTGAACGGCGGTTTATGATTCTTGTCATCCGATTTTGTCATCCGTCTTGTCATCCACTTAGAATTTAGGGTGACAAATGGGTGACAAATCGCATTTTTGAGCTTTTTGGAAAATATTGTTAATTTTCTGAAATTCAGAAAACCACATATTTTAGCCCTTCATAGCCTCTTCAACAGCAACTGCGCAAGCAACAGTAGCACCTACCATGGGGTTGTTGCCCATGCCGATAAGACCCATCATTTCAACGTGTGCGGGAACGGAAGAAGAACCTGCAAACTGTGCATCGGAATGCATACGTCCCATAGTATCTGTCATACCATAGGAAGCAGGACCTGCAGCCATGTTATCAGGATGGAGTGTACGGCCTGTGCCGCCGCCTGATGCAACTGAGAAATACTTCTTGCCTGCATCTGTACGCTCCTTCTTGTATGTACCTGCAACAGGATGCTGGAAACGTGTCGGGTTAGTAGAGTTACCTGTAATGGAAACGTCAACATTTTCCTTCCACATGATAGCAACGCCCTCTACAACGTCATTTGCGCCGTAGCAGTTAACCTTTGCACGAAGACCGTCAGAATATGACTTACGGAATACTTCCTTTACTTCGCCTGTAGCATAGTCCATCTCTGTCTCAACGTGTGTAAAGCCGTTGATTCTTGCGATGATCTGTGCAGCGTCCTTGCCAAGACCGTTGAGTATAACTCTGAGGGGCTTTTTACGAACCTTGTTAGCCTTCTCAGCAATACCGATAGCACCCTCAGCAGCAGCAAATGACTCATGACCTGCGAGGAATGCAAAGCACTCTGTATCCTCTTCAAGGAGCATCTTGCCGAGGTTGCCGTGGCCAAGACCAACCTTACGCTGATCGGCAACTGAACCGGGGATACAGAAGGACTGGAGTCCCTCACCGATAGCAGCAGCAGCGTCAGCAGCTCTTGTGCAGCCCTTCTTAATAGCGATAGCACAGCCTACTGTATAAGCCCACTTTGCATTCTCAAAGCAGATAGGCTGGATGCTTTCAACCAACTTATAGATATCAAGACCCTTTTCTTTGCAGATATCTGCACATTCCTCGATGGAATTAATACCATATTCTTTGATTACGGCAAGGATCTGTTTTTCTCTTCTGTCATATGATTCAAATAATGCCATTGTACAAATCCTCCTTATTCTTTTCTCGGGTCAACAAACTTAACAGCGTCAGCAACTCTGCCGTACTGTCCCTGTGCCTTCTCGAAAGCCTTGTTTGCGTCATCGCCAGCCTTGATGAAGTCCATCATCTTACCGAAGTTTACGAACTTATAGCCGATGATCTCGTTTTCTTCATTAAGAGCAAGATCTGTTACATAACCGTCTGTCATTTCAAGATAACGGGGACCCTTTGCAAGAGTACCGTACATTGTACCGATCTGTGAACGCAGACCCTTACCAAGATCTTCAAGACCTGCGCCGATAACAAGACCGCCCTCGGAGAAAGCAGACTGTGAACGACCGTAAACGATCTGGAGGAAAAGCTCTCTCATAGCTGTGTTGATAGCGTCACATACGAGGTCAGTATTGAGAGCCTCAAGAATTGTTCTGCCGGGAAGGATCTCAGATGCCATAGCTGCGGAATGGGTCATACCTGAGCAGCCGATTGTCTCAACAAGACATTCCTGGATAACGCCCTCTTTTACATTAAGTGTCAGCTTACATGTGCCCTGCTGAGGAGCGCACCAGCCGATCCCGTGTGTGAAGCCGGAAATATCCTTGATTTCCTTAGCCTTTACCCACTTTGCCTCTTCCGGAATGGGAGCTGCACCGTGAGCTGCGCCCTGAGTGATGGGGCACATAGTTTCAACTTCATGTGAATAAACCATTTAGAAAACTCCTTTCTATTTTTAAGCAAAATTTCTTTTGCAGCTTTACTGTAAATAAAGCCTTGGATAATGTGATAATACTTCTGAAAAAACAAGAAATATATCATAAGTAAATATAACATATTTCAAACAAAATTTCAATACAAATTAAGTTAATTTTTATAAAAAGTCTATCGTGATGTTGGACCCTTAATGCAGCAGTCGCTTCTCTTAGCTTACGCTGCGCTCAGGATGACAAAGAAATTATTGTCATTTACTATATTTTCCCCGGATATAAACACCTTCGTCCGGGAGTTAATATTCTGTTACGCCCGATAAACTTACCGGATGAATTTTTTTGTAGAAAATATTGACATTTTCAGTCTTTCGCTGTATAATAAAACTAACAATTTTCATCAAACGGAGGTTTTTTTATGAAAGAGATATTAAGAAAGCTGCTGTCAATATCGCTTTGTGCGGCGCTTATCGGCGGGACGGCTGTAAGCCTTCCTGTATTTGTCCCCGACAGCAGCATAACTGCGAATGCAGCTTATACATCGGGGGACTATGAATATACTGTTATAAACGGCGGCGCAGACGGTGCGGTAATTACCAAATATAAGGGCAGCGGCGGAAAAGTGACAATTCCCTCAGAAATA
>Ga0326512_10003112_pt1 | contig 12218 bp, 10 predicted proteins | sample 1_2617_0518_D_FD_203652 | JGI IMG/M metagenome (GOLD analysis project Ga0326512, IMG submission 203652) | Bovine rumen microbial communities from UC Davis, California, United States - 1_2617_0518 | ecosystem: Host-associated > Mammals > Digestive system > Stomach > Rumen | place: USA... | reverse complement strand
GAGTTCACCGGCGCCGAGCTCGTGGAACTCCTCTATGACATCGCCTACTTCGAGTTCTGGTACGTCACCAGCTGTCCCTCCACCGAGGCGCTGCGCATGGACGTCATGGAGAACTACAACACGGCACAGCTCGTCGTCCAGTGCATCTGCGACTGGATCTTCGACCACATGTCCGACCTCGACGACGACATGAAGGACCGTCTGTACGACACCATCACCTTCTGCGTCGGCGGCGGTTTCGAGTACGCCTGCATGAAGATCGAGAAGAACGAGCCCGTCGACGTCGGCTACATCGTCGGCAACGCCATGGACTTCGTCGTGAACGCCCTCGGCTTCGACTCCTCCCTCTTCAAGATCCGCAAGGAGATGTCCACCGAATGGCTGCTCCGCACCGCAGACGCTGTCGATGCCGTCACCTTCGGCGGTTGAACAAGTACCCTTACCCTCTGCAAAGAAATACAGATTGGCGCTTACCAAGCGGACCCTCGTACGGTTTCCCCGGCGGGGGTTCGTGGTTTTTAAAGGGAAAGTGTTTCGTTCTTGACTTTGTCCCTGCTTTGGTGCATACTCTTTGGTAACATAAACCTATCAACTCAGTAGGTAATAGGAAGTGAGCCGGATGACACCGCAAACCCCTCAGCATACGCCGGTCGAAGAGACCCTGCGCCGTCTGATTTATGAAAAGTACATCGCCCCGACCGAACGGCCGAAAAAGGCCTGTGCCGGTCTCGAATTCGAACTGCCCGTCGTGAACCTCGACAAAAAGCCCGTCGACTTCTCCGTGGTGCACGCCCTGACGGACGCGTTCCTCTCCCGGTTCGACTTTTCGAACGTTCTCCGGGACGACAACGGCGACATCTACAACGCCACCGACCCCGGCACCGGCGACTGTCTGTCCTACGACTGCAGCTTCAATACGCTGGAGTTCTCCTTCGGGATCGATGAGGACCTGAGCGACATCTACGACCGTTTCTGCCGTTACTATTCGTTCATCCAGGACTTTCTCCTGCCCCGCCGCCACACGCTGACGGGCATGGGGCTGAACCCGTACCGGCATTTCAACAACAATGTCCCCATCGCCAACGGCCGCTACCGGATGCTGCTCCACCACCTCGAGTCCTACCCGAAGTACCCGCGCACCATCCTGTTCCACGACCGGCCGAATTTCGGCCTCTTCAGCTGCGCCTCCCAGGTCCAGCTGGACGCCCAGAAGGACACGCTTGTCGAGACCCTCAACACCTTCACACGGCTGGAGCCGGTGAAAGCGCTGCTCTTCGCGAACTCTCCCTGGGAGGACTTCCTCTGCTCGCGGGACTATTTCTGGAAGCACAGCATGCACGGGGTGAACCCGCACAACGTGGACATCTACGACAAAAAGCTCACCTCCGTCGACGAGGTGGTCGCCTACATCCGCACCATGTCTCTCTACTGCGTCGAACGGGACGAGAAGTATATCAACTTCCCGCCGACTCCGCTCGAGACGTACTTCCGGCAGGACCACATCGACGGCGAATACTACGACGTCTATGAGGGGCGGTTCAACAAGATCCGCTTCATCCCCGAGTGGGACGACCTTCAGTACCTGCGGTCGTTCAAGTTCGATGACGTCACATTCCGCGGCACCATCGAGTTCCGCAGCGCCTGTGAGCAGCCGGTGCGGGACATCATGACCGTCGCCGCCTTCCAAACCGGACTCATGGAGGTCCTGCCGGAGCTGAACGAACGCCTCGACAACGCCGGCTTCCTCTACGACCAGGGGTACAGCTACCTCGAGTTGCGGGAACTGCTGGTCAAACGGCATCTGCCCGACTTCGTCCGGGAAGAAGACCTCGAAGTGCTCCTGGGCGATGTGATCGACCTGGCCGCCGAGGGCATGCGCCGCCGGGGACGGGGCGAGGAGAAATTCGTGCAGAACCTCTACTCCCGTGCCGCGCACCTCATGAGCCCGGCCCGGGTCCAGGTCGAAGGACTGGAAAGCGGCGTGCCGCTGGAGTATTATATTAATGATTACGCCGCTCTCGACTGAGCGCGCAGACACTACACCGGAAGGAGGACTCGACCATGCTGAAACTGCCGCAGGAGCAGCTGCAGGAACTGCTGCTGACCGGCCATTTCGGGCTGGAAAAAGAGAGCCTCCGGGTGACTGAAGACGGGCGGATGTCCCACACCCCGGACCCGTTTTTAGACCACCCGAACATTACCAAAGACTTCTGTGAAAATCAGACCGAGATCAACACCCCGGTCGCGGACTCCGCGGAAGAGGCCCGGAACATGCTCTGGGACCTCCATACCGAGATCGAACGCACCCTCGCGGCCATGGAGCCCCGGGAGTACCTGTGGCCGTTCTCCAACCCGCCGTATATCGCCGATGAGGAGGACATCCCCATCGCCCAGTTCCCCGGAGAGGACTTCCACAAGACCGCCTACCGGGAGTACCTGTCCGGCCGCTACGGCCGCCACGTCATGACCTACTCGGGCATCCACTTCAACTACTCCTTCTCGGAGGAGCTGCTGAAAGCGGACTACGAGGCGCGCCAGAAGATGTATGAGGTCGGCACGTACCAGAACTACAAGGACCAGTTCTATCTGGAACTTGCGAAGAAGGCAGCCGCGTACGGCTGGCTCATCACGGCGGTCACCGCCGCGAGCCCCGTCCGGGACAGTTCGTTCCTGGAGCCCGGCACCTCCGGCGGAGCCGTTTTCACCGGCAAAGCCTCCCAGCGCTGCGCCGAGACCGGCTACTGGAACGCGTTCACGCCGGTGTTCGACTACAAGACCCTGGAGGGGTACATCGCCGGCATCGAATACTTCGTGTCCAAGGGCCTGCTGGCGGCGCCCAGCGAGCTCTACTTCCCCGTGCGGCTGAAGCCCCGCGGGCTCAACACCCTCGACAACCTGCGGACGCTCGGCGCCTCCCACATCGAACTGCGCATGTTCGACCTGAACCCCCTCGACCCCGTGGGCCTCGACCTTCGGGACATCAAGTTCGGAGAGCTGTTCCTCGGCTTCCTCGCCGGCACCCAGGACTTCTTCTTCCCGGAACAGGACCAGGTGCAGGCGGTCCAAAACTTCAAGAAGGCCGCTTACTACGACCTCGAGCGCACGAAGATCATCATCCTCGGCGGCCGGAGCAGCACCGTGGCGGAAGCCGGGAAACTCATGCTCCACCAGATGAAAGAATTCTACCGGGACTTCGCCGACGAAGTGCAGGACATCCTCCGCTTCGAAGAGGCCAAGTTCCTCGACCCCGCGAACCGGTACGCGACGAAGGTACGCGCCCTCGCCGGTGACGACTTCGCGGCATACGGATTGCAACTCGCAAAAGAAAGGCAGGCAGAGACCCTTGTGTGAACTGTTCGGGGTGAACTCCGCGCGGCCGGTCCGGACGAACGACCTGCTGCAGGACTTCTTCACCCATTGCTGTGACCACCCGCAGGGCTGGGGGATCGCGCTGTGTGACCACGGCGTGTCCATCGAGAAAGAGCCCAAAAAGGCGTCGACGAGCGCGTACCTCAAAGAGCGCATGAACTCGTCCATCCTGGCCCGGAACCTGCTCGCCCACATCCGCCTTGCCACCATCGGCAACATGGAATACGACAACACGCACCCCTTCGTGGGCTATGACATCTCCGGACGGACGTGGACGCAGATCCACAACGGCACCCTCTTCGAGGCGCCGGACGTCGACCCGTACTTCTACCGGGAACGGGGTTCGACCGACAGCGAGCGGATGCTCCTGTACTTCCTGGACCGGGTCGAAGAGGCCACTCTGAAAGCCGGCCATCCGCTGAACGCGGACGAGCGGACCACCCTCGTCGAGAAGACCCTCGCCCACCTGACGCCCCACAACAAGATCAATGTGCTGCTGTTCGACGGTGAGCAGCTCTATGTCCACACGAACTACAAAGGGTCCTTACACGTCTGTGAGGATGGGCGTTCCGCCTGGTTCTCGACCCTGCCCCTCCGGCACGGAAACTGGGAACCGCTGCCGATGAATCGCCTCCTGGTCTACAAAAACGGGCAACGCATCTACGAAGGCGCCTCCCACGGCCACGAGTACATCGACAACCCGGAGGACCTGCGGTTCCTCGAAAACTTTGCTATGCTGTAAGGCAAAAACGTTTCCAAGAGCACTCCGACGGGGTGCTCTTTTTTGATTCCATTTAAGGTCTGTGGTATATATATGGTAACGACCTTACTACTAATTCACACAGCAAGGAGTGTTTCCTATATGACGGAACTCTGGCAGGAAGTCGTCGCGTTCTTCGCGTCGTGGGGCGAGCGGTGGCCGCAGATCGTCATCGGCGCCGTCGTCTTCCTTCTGCTTACGCTTCTCTCGAAGAAGCTGACCGAACTCATCGGTTTCATCATCAAAAAACTGTTCACCCGCTGGCCGAAGACCGGCGAGGACATCTACGGGGCGCTCAAAAACCCGCTCCGGGTCTTCTTCGTCATCCTCGGCGTGGAACTCGCGTTCCTCATCATCTCTCCGGAGACGAAGTGGATGACGTTCATCGACAAGCTCTTCCGTATGACGAACATCTCGCTCATCGCCTGGGTGCTTTTGAACTACACGCCCGCGGCCACACGGCAGATCATCCGCTTCAACGACGAGAAGAACGTCAACCAGTCCGAGGTGGCCATCCGGTTCATGGCGATCATCCTGCGCATCGTCATCGTCTCGCTGCTCGCGGTCATCCTCATCTCGGAGATGGGCTACAACATCAACGGCATCATCGCCGGTCTCGGCCTCTCCGGTCTGACCCTGTCCCTGGCCGCTCAGAACACGGCGAGCAACCTGTTCTCGGGCTTCGAGATCATTACAGACAAGCCCTTTGACGTGGGGGACTACATCGCCACCGCGTCCGCCGAAGGCTTTGTCGAAGACATCACCATGCGCTCCACCCGCGTGCGCACCCGGGACGACCTCGTGGTCACCATCCCGAACGCCACCCTCATGAAAGAGGCCATCACGAACTACTCCCGCACGCAGCTCGGCAAGGCGGTCACCTTCCCCGTCAGCCTGACCTACGACACGACGACGGAGCAGCTGCAGCGCATCTGTGGCGATATACGCAAGTACCTCGAGGACAGCGACGACGTCGACAACTCGATCATCTCCGTCACCTTCAAGGACTTTGGCGATTCGAGCCAGGACCTCGAGGTCACGTACTTCACCGTGACGACTGACAAGTACGAGAACCTGAAGGTCCGGGAGGACGTGAACTTCGCGATCCGGCGCATTGTCGAGGAAGCCGGCGCGTCGTTTGCTTTCCCGACGACCACGGTGCATATGGAGCGGACCTTATGACAGACGGCGGATCAGCGTTCTGCTGCTTCTATAATTGCAGAAAACACCCCCTGAGGAGCAGATCCTCAGGGGGTGTGTTGTTCTTCTTACTTCAGGAAGTCCAGCATGTACTCGACGGCGAGGTCGGTCTGGGCCTGCGGGAAGCAGTGGCCGGCGCCCTTGATGACTCGGTAGTCCGTTCCCTTCGGGAGTGCTTTGCGGATCTTCTTCGCAGCGCCCTTGGAGACGAACATGTCGCGGCCCGCTGCCACGTACTGGACCGGCGCTTTGATGTTCTTGAGTGTCTTGACATCCGGCTTTTTCACGTGGCCCGTGAAGAAGCCAAGGGACTCGCCGGCATCGGGGTCGGCGAAGGGAGCGGTGAAGCGCTTCGCGTCGAAGGACTTCGCGTAGTCCTTGTCCCAGCTCATGACGTACATGAACAGCTGGATGGGCTTGTTCAGACGCTTGATGACGTTCGCTTCGAGGGTGAGGAGTTTCACCATACGGTCCTGCGTGAACCGCTCCGCCTGCGCGTCCGTCGAGTTGCGCATGAACATCGGGGCGTTCAGGACGAGGGCCTTGACATGTTTCGGTGCGAGGAGCGCGACTTCCATCGCCACGGAACCGCCCATGGAGTGGCCGTAGAGGATGAAGCCCTTGCCGTCGTCGAGGTCGGCGATCATCTTCGCGATGACGTTCTTCGTCGGCACATAGTCGATGCCCTTGGTCTCGCGGGTCGAGTAACCGAAGGACGGCATATCGGCGCGATACACGGTGTAACCTTCTGCGTTCAGCTTTTCGACGAGTTCATCGTAGAGCATGGTGTTCATCCAGAAACCGTGGAGGACAAAGACCTTGCCTTTTTCTTTGCCGGCCGCTTTGTCGACGCGGTAGTGGATGGCGTAGTCGCCGCACACCCAGTACTGGGAGTTCTCGAACGGCTTCAGTATGGCGCGTTCCTGCGCGGCTTTCTGGAACGGAGTCAGTTCGACAACCGGTTCCGCCGCTGCTTTTTTCGCGGCTCTTTTTCCAAACATTTGACATGCCTCCTTAAAAAGACGAGGTACATTACTCCTTCATTATACATGTACAAATGTCAAATGAACAGTAACTTTTTGAGAGCACAAACAGGAGGCTATGTTTAGAAATACGCCGGCAGGTACGGCAGTGTGAACTCCCAGGTATGGGCGAGGCACTCCTGTGCCGGCTTCACGATGGTCGCAATGGCCCAGGCGTGGTTGCCGATGAGCCCGCCGCACTTGTGGACGTCATACGGGACGCCGGCAGCCTTCAGTTCTTCGATGACATCGAAGGCCTCAAACCGCAGCTTGTCCCGGGTGGCCCAGATGACGAACGTCGGCGGGAAGCCGGGCCCGATGACCGGAGACGCGAGTTTCCCCTCTTCCGTCTGCACCCAGGCCTTCGCCTCTTCATAAGACGTGTCGAGGAAGGTCGTGACAAACATCTTCATGTCGGGGAATTCGGACTGCCCCTTCGTCTCGTCCAGCAGGCGTTCCATATCGATGCACCCGCAGATGTCGACAAGCGCTTTCGGTTTGAACTGCCCCGCGTGCCGGAATTTGAGGCCGGTGCGTTCGAGCCAGGAGGGGTCCATCGCCGCGGAGCCCACATGCATGACATAGTACCCTCCGGCACTTTCCCCCGCCACGACGGCGTTGTCCGGGTCGAATCCCCATTCCTCCGCGTGGTCGAGGATGAAGTCGAGGGCATCATACACCTCCTGGACCTGGCCGGGGTACGTCGCCTGCGGGGCCCAGGTGTAGCTGACCGAAGCGCAGAAAAAGCCCTTCTTCGCCCAGTTCATGATGTACGTGTTGCGCATGTCCGTCACGCCGGAGACCCAGCCGCCCCCGTGGATGTACACGAACAGCGGTTTCTTCTGCCCGGCGAGGTCCTTCCGGGAAATGGTGTTGATCCACTCCCGCTTCTTCGGGCCGTACGCCACTTTGTGGCAGTATTCGAGCTCTTCGGGCATCTTCCGGTACAGGATGGCCCAGGCCAGGCACTCCGTGAAGTTGTACCAGCCCTGTCCGAGCATGCCGCGCAGGTATCGTTTTGCATTCATATTCTTCTCCCCTTTCGCGATGTATGTTTCGTTTCAGCCCCATTATAGCACAGAAAAACACCCGCTCCGAGTCGGAACGGGTGTCGTTTGTTTCATGCAGTTGTCGGGCGATTTACTTCGCCACGATGTTCACGAGGCGGCCTTTGGGCTACCCATATGGCAGTACAAAAGGTACTGGTCATTTTTTCATCGCACTCCAATCTCGAAATTAACGGGCTATAGTACCTACTCTGCAGGTAATAGTACCCCGTCTCCTGATCCTGATAATACCCTCTGTACCGCAGTGGGTTCGCATTGGCGATAGCGAGTTGCGTGGTGTTGCCGGCTGTGGCGGGTGTTACAGTAAGGACTTCGCCCCAGGCACCGTAGGTGTAGGTGGCGATGAGCGTGCCAGCGTTATCGGTGATGCCAATGACGTCTCCCATCTGGTTCGTCAGGTAGAAGTACTGAGTCCCGTTGTAAAGGAAGCCGGTCGGGTTGCCGGAGTTGTCATACTGGAAATACATGGTGTTCGTCCCGTCTGTCTGAGACTGGATGACACCATCTTTTGTTGTGAAGTAGGTGGTCACTCCGTTGACCGTTTTGCTGGACCGGATGCCGGACTCGTCATAAGTATAGCTGTAAACGTCTGCTGTGCCGTTCGGGTCGGTTGGATTGACGGTGATCTGAGAAAGCACTCTTCCGTTCGTCCACTCGAACTCCATATTGCCATAGGTCAGGACATTGCCGTTGGCGTCATAGGTCATGTTTGCCTTAGAAGGCGAATATTTTGCTTGTTACTTCTATGGTGAAGCTAGAAGTATCGGTTGGTTTCGCCGTAATCCGAGTTTGATAGTCACGTTTTATCACCAATATACCAACCGTTGAGCTTCTTTTTTATGGATTTGAATTGCTTCCACTTTACAATCAGAGAATAGATATCAATTGACGAAAGAATTGCAATAGCAATGAGCGGTACAGCCCGATAAGGAGTGAACACTATTGTCAACAAAAAGACAATTGCCATGATTACAGATACCATAAGCAGTATATGAAATGACATCCACAAGTTTGCCTTTAATTCCTCGAACGAAATCTGCAAATACAAATCCCCGTTAATTGTAATACCATCCCCTACAGCCATTGTTATGGTAGGTTTTTGGGGAACCGCCTCAAACAGGTTAATCTTTTCGCAATCAAAAGATGGATTGTCAACAATGATTGTAATAATATTAACATTGTCTTCGATCTCTACATTATAGCAAAAATCAAATAGATGTACTTTCCCTGGCCATGTATCTTCGACTGGCACCTCTGGAAAAAACAATCTGGAAAGGACAGTCAGCCAAGCGGGCAGATTTTTGTTCTTATCAAAGGGCAAAAATCCAAAAGAGAAAAGCCAGCGACCATTATCTTCAGGCTTTTCGATTGTTATCTTTGGGTTGGATGCAGATAATTCATATTTATTATTTCCTATTTGGCAATAGTAGGAGCAAGTATCGTTTGTTTTCGTGAGGAGAGAAATCGTTAGCCTTTCCATTATCGTCCACCTGCTTTTCCAGTGTTTAATCGAACAACAATCAATCCGTTTAGAGAGCGATCTGTAGCGTAATCTAAAATACCGGCAATAAGGCCACCTATAGATAAGAATATTTCTATATTTTTGAACATGATATTAATTAGTTTGGAGACAACGGTTTGAATTGCTGTTTTTCTGACAGCGCTATATACTGTCGCAGCTGTTATTTTACTAGCATATTTTTTTATTCCGGGGACTATCTTCGCTGCTTTCTGTAGACCAGAAGCTAGTCTTCCTGCGAAACAATATACCTTGGAAACTGCAGAAGCCAACGAACTTCGGATTTTATTTTTAAGTACATATGAACTAGTTTTTTTGGCAAACTGTTTGATTCCAATTTTCAAAGGATAATACACTGATTTTAGACCTGGTATTACAGATGCTATTACATTAAATAGAGCAATAGCAATCCAGCGAGGAATCTTTAACGAAATGCTCCCAGTAGGATCGGATGTGTTTACTGGATTATTATTACAGTAAACAAACAAATCTAATCCAGCCGCATAATTTGCAGCAATACTTGTAATTTCATATTTGTCAGTATTTATGAACCTGGTCAGAGCAGAATCATAATACCTACTCTGCAGGTAATAATACCCAGTCTCCTGGTCATAATAATAGCCGCGGTACCGCAGCGGGTTCGCATTGGCGATGGCGAGTTGGGCTGAGTTGCCGGCTGTGGCAGGTGTTGTCGCCAGGACTTCGCCCCAGGCACCGTAAGTATAGGTGGCGATGAGCACGCCCGTGTTATCGGTGATGCCTATAACATCGCCCATCTGGTTGGTCAGGTAGAAGTACTGGGTCCCGTTGTAGAGGAAGCCGGTTGGGTTGCCGGAGTTGTCATACTGGAAATACATGGTGTTCGTCCCGTCTGTCTGAGACTGGATGACACCATCTTTTGTTGTGAAGTAGGTAGTTACTCCGTTGACCGTTTTGCTGGACCGGATGCCGGACTCGTCATAAGTATAGCTATAGACGTCGGCTGTGCCGTTCTCATCTTCCGGGTTCACCGTGATCTGCGAGAGTGTTCTTCCGTTGGTCCACTCGAACTCCATATTGCCATAGGTCAGGACATTGCCGTTGGCGTCGTAAGTCAGGCTCGTGCCGTTGACTGAGGTCAGCTCATCCGGCCAGGCAGCGTTGCCGTAGCTAAAGTTCGTAGTTTCCGCAGGAAATGATGAATCATCGTAAACTTTGGTCTTTGAGAGGATGTTCCCTCGCTGGTCGTAGCTGTAAGTTTCAGTGAATCCATTCGCGGTGTCCACGGTCTGCGTCAACTGGCCATACTGGTCGTAAGTGTAGGTCTGCTCCGCAGTACCATAGCCGGTACTCGTGATCCGGTTCTTGGAGTCGTAGGTGTTCACCACATCGATCGTGGTGTTATCGGCAAGCGTGATCGCCTTGCTCGTGATGTTCTCTTTCGAGTCATAGCTGTAAGCCGTCGTGAACGCAGGGCTGTTGTTAAAGCTCACTGCTTCCTCCGAATCGGTCGCGATGTAAAAATCACAGGCCTTGTTTGTTAGTACAAAGTGATACCACTTGATGCCAACACGTCAACGACCTCTTCACTAAGCGTATATACTTCTGGTGTGTTCACATCATAACAAGCAATACTTAGATGCCCGTCGATGTCTTTGACAAGTTTCCCATATGTATACCAAGCCCCAAAGTCGCTGTATTTGATCTCAATGAGATAATCGTTCATGTCATCCGCGATTTCACTTGATACAACGTCATCATCGGCCGCGTTTTTTAAACAAGCGGCAAGCAAATCAACCTTTCCCTTCTCGTGGAACGTTATTTCCGTGTTGGTATTGTAAAATTTAATTGCCTCAACAGATGCCCCCTCCCTATAATCGGGAAAATCATACGATGATTTACAATACAATGTTTTTTCCGATCCAGGGGCAGTATAAAGCAAAAACATATCTAAATCCTGGGCATCATATTGTTCGGCAGTTGTATTATTCTTCCTGTTTTCATTATCGCTTCCATAGTATACAGATACTTTATGTGTTTTGGATGTTTCCGGTATCGTCCACGCCGTCGATACATTTCTTCCATAGCTATCCGTTTCACGATAGACCGTTCCATCATATACCAAGACGTTTTTATCAACTGAATAATCCACATTTAAATTACAGCCGGAAAACAAAAGAATCATTGCTATTCCAACAAAAAACATCATCTTATCGGGTTTAATTCTCATACAAATCCCCTTTCATTCTATACCGTAGCATACTGATACATATACGTGGTACTTGTTCGCTAATGACGGGAATAAGCGTAGAAACTATAGCCTTCACACTTATCGTCGGTGCCAATTCGACTACATACGCCCCTATCACACCCATTGCCGCGGATGATACGTGCCCAAGAGATACACAAGCCGCGACAACAGCTGCTTTTGCCGCACTTTTTGTTAAATTGTTAATTTGAAGGCCTATGTAAAGTGTATGATACATCTCTGTGTATTTGCTTGAGGCGTATTTTTCTTGTATTGAGGATGTAAGAGCTTCAGACCACATACCTTTTAGGTAGCATGCTATAAATTTATTATTGCCAATTTTAAGAGTACCTTTAAGCATTGCACCCGCACTACTTACATTAACAATATATTTGCCTGCTATCCTTAAGTATTTCTTTTTCCCTTTTACTTTTCCGGATTGAAGATTGTTTTCCGATAAGTTTGCTTTTGCTGATAATTGGACCCCTACATACACAGAACATCCAGCCGCTTTTTTATACAGAACATCTATTATTTTATTTTTATGGTTTTTAGGCAAATGAGCAAGCACATATTTCACAAGCGCACTTGGTCCTTTTTTCTTTTTATTTGTAGCTTCCCCTGTTGCGTCAGAATAGGAAACTGCATTGTTTAAACAATACACGAATACGTTATTCCCTACATAGTCATTTTTTGAAGTCAGCGCACTTGGAAGTGTATCGCTCTTTATAAAACGAGTCAAAGAAGAACTGTAATACCTGTTCTGCAGATAATAATATCCTGTCTCTTGATCCAGGTAATAACCTCTGTACCGCAATGGGTTCGCGTCAGCAATAGCGAGTTGAGCAGCGCTGTTCGCTGTTGCCGGCGTTACCGCCAGCACTTCGCCCCAGGCGCCGTAGGTGTAGGTGGCGATGAGGGAGCCTGCGTTATCGGTGATCCCAATAACGTCTCCCATCTGGTTGGTCAGGTAGAAGTACTGGGTCCCGTTGTAAATAAAGCCTGTTGGGTTCCCGGAATTATCATACTGGAAGTACATAGTGTTCGTCCCGTC
>Ga0326512_10003111_pt1 | contig 12223 bp, 20 predicted proteins | sample 1_2617_0518_D_FD_203652 | JGI IMG/M metagenome (GOLD analysis project Ga0326512, IMG submission 203652) | Bovine rumen microbial communities from UC Davis, California, United States - 1_2617_0518 | ecosystem: Host-associated > Mammals > Digestive system > Stomach > Rumen | place: USA... | reverse complement strand
CAATGACCTACGCGCGCCGCTACACGTTGACGGCGTTGCTGGAAATCGTGACGGGCGACGGCGTGGACGACGACGGCGAGGCGGCGACGAACGGCGCGCCAGCGGCGACGACGACCAGGAACCCGCCAGCCAGCGCGGCGGCGGAGGCGTTGGGCTTTTAATCCGGGGAGGACAACAACAATGCCAACCGAGTTTTTAAGAGCATACCTCGCCGCGACAGAAGAACAACGCGCTGCCGCATTTGCGGCGTTGCAAGGCAAAACCGACGTTGTTATTTCAATCCATAAAAACGAGTTATTGTCTGACTGGCTGGAGGAACACCCGGAATACCACAATTACAGAACCCTTCATGCACTTGAACAAATCGGCATTAAAACAATTACTCAGTTGCTAAACGTCAAACCGAGCAGACTTTACAAATTCAGGGGAATCGGTAGAAAAACCGTGTCAATAATTGTGGATTGGATAAAGGCAATCAAAGCATAAAGCCGAAAGGCACAACGAAAAAGAAAGGACGAAAAACAATGAACACAACCAAAGAAACGACCATCCACATTGCGCCCCCGAACATTCAGATGGGCGAAGTTTGGATAAAAGGAACGGCCCCGCTTGTCATGCACAAGTTTTCGCACAAGGCGAAAATGCAGATCAAGGCGAAACAGGAAGCGGGCTCGACTGCGACGAAGAACAGGAAGAAGGACGCCAAGAATTTCGTTGAATGTTTCAACGAAGCGCGGCATATCAGCATGGACGGCTGGGACGGCATACCAGCCGCCGCGTTCCGTAATGCGTGCATCTCCGCTTGCCGACTTGTCGGCTTTAAAATGACATACGCGAAAATGTCCCTTTTCATTTGCGAAGATGGATGGGACAGAGACGAAGGGACGCCGCTTGTGAAACTTATCGGAGGCGAACCGCGTATGCTTGAAAGCATGGTGCGCATTGGCGGAATAACAAAGACCGTGGACATTTCCGTCCGTCCGCAATGGCTGGAATGGGGCGCGCGGTTGCGTTTCAAATACGACGCCGACCAATTCACGGCAAGCGACGTGGTGAACCTTATCGCCCGCGCCGGGATGCAAGTTGGTATTTGCGAAGGACGCCCCGACAGCAGCAACTCGACAGGAATGGGCTGGGGCACGTTCGAGATCACAGACGAGGAAAGCGTCCGCGCGCTTGAAACGAAAGGCGGTGCAGAATGACACAGTTGGAGGCATTGAAGGAAATCGCCAGACGTGGCGGCGGTTTACTCCGCCCGGCTGCGGTAGTCGAGGCGGCAAAGGATGAAGAATCACCGCTTCACGGCGCGTTTGAATGGGACGACGGAGAAGCCGCGCAGAAGTACAGACTTCTACAGGCGCAAACGCTTATTCGTTCCTTCAAAGTTGAAATTGAGCGGAACGGACAGACGCACACCGTCCCCGTCTTTATCGGGATTTCAACAGACCGCACGGGCGAGAAATCGGATAATCCTTACCGCCTATTGGAACAAGTGACGAAAAAGCCGGACTTGATGAAGATTGCCGTACAGGACGCGCTCGATCAGTTGGACGCTTTGCGAAATAAATACGCACATTTGCAGGAACTTGCGGACGTTTGGGCGGCAGTCGATAAACACACAAAGAGGCACAAGGCATAGCCGGAGAGGAATTGTGCAGACTTGTACGCCGATGAGAGGAAAGGCTAGACATGGCAAGGCAGGTAATGCGGGACATTGCCCGGTGCGGATTAGCGCGGCGCGGCTTATTGTAGAACGGCAAGGCAGGTTAGGCTAGGTGTAGTAGAGCGTTGCAGTGCGGTGCGTGGCGAGGCAAGGCAGGCGGTGCAAGGACTGGCACGGAACGGCGAGGCGAGGCAAGGCAGGCATGGCCCGGAATTGACTGGAACGGCGAGGCACGGATGGGATCGGCAGGTAAGGTATGGACTGGCGATGCTTGACGAAGCGCGGCGCGGCATGGCGAGGCAAATGGCGACGGGGAAAGACCCGTGGCAGCCCGGAAAGACGGGCGACATTTTAACAACGCCGAAAGGCACAACAAAACCGAAAGGACGAAAAACAAATGAGCGAAGAGCAGAAAGCAGAGACGGACGGAGCGGCGCATTGCGCAATCGGGCCGTCCACCCTTCCCGCGCGGGCCGTGTGCCCTTGCCACGATTCCGCGCCCGGCAAGGCCGACGCGCAGAGCGGCACGCGGAGCCACCGCGTCGTCGAGAGGAACATCCAGTCGAAGCAACCATCTACGGAGCCGGGCTTGTTTGGGCCGACCGAGACGCCGGAGGACATGGGCGTGAAGCCGTCCGACGGATATATGGCCTGGACGACCGAGGACGAAATCGGGCGCGGCGAATGGGGCGCGCGCGCGATCATGGCCCTGCGCGACGAAACCGCGCCCGGCGCGTACATCTACACGGAGACGCGCGCGAAATGCGGCTATGACGACGAAGAGGCCGACGCGGCGTTTCGCGGCAAGTACGGGACGGTCGACGCGTATTGGGAATCCGCCGACGGGCGCACGATTTACGTCGCAGATTATAAGACCTACGCGACCGCCAGCGACGAGAAGAGCTACCTCCCGCAGGGTATGTTTTACGCCGTGCTGCTGGATTGCGTGGCGCGCATGAGCGGCAAGGCATACCAGGGAGCCGAGTTTTTCGTCGTTGCGGCGGGCGACCGCTCCGTCAGCAAGTTTGCCTTTTCGCTGGATTGCGCCAGAGAGCGCACGCGCGACGTTATCCGCCGCGTGGAGGCGATCAAAGGGAGCGGGCTTTTCGCCACGGGCGACGAGGCGCGCACGAAATGCGGCGTCCCGTCCGCGTGGTGCAAGACGTGCGCGCACGCGGCGACGTGCCCGGCCATTTCGCGGGCCGTGACAATGGTGAGCGGCGGCGGAATCTTGCAGAAACCGCTGGCCGTCCGCATGGCCGTCGTTCCCGTGCTGGACGCGTTTTGCAAGAGCGTCAAGGCGGAGGTCAAGGCCGCTTTGGAGGCGGGCGGGCGCGTTTACGACGAGGCCAGCGGGATTGAATACGCGCTGGCCGAGCGCAAGGGCAAGAGCAAGCTGACCGATTTGCGCGGGCTTGCCGAGTCTGTCATTGTCTACGGCGTGAAGCCCGACGATTTCGCCGCCGCCGTGACCGTGAGCAAGACCGCCGTCGACGGATTGCTCAAGGCTGTGGACGAGCGCGAGAACCGCAAGGTGAAGAAAGTAGACCGCGAGGCGGTTTATGCGCGCTACTTCTCCGAACCGGGGACGGAACGGTATGTGAAGCGCATTTCGTAAACAATCCGCCGCCGTCCGCCGTGTCGAAAAAAATCGTACTTGCGCACGGCGGGCGGCGGCACCAACTCACAGAAAGGAATCAACATGAGCGAACAGGCAAAGGGCAAGACGCGCCCGGAGATCAAAGGCAAGGTGCTGGCCATCATGCCGGAATGGCGGAACGCCGCCGGGACGTTTTGGAAACAGGAGATCGTCGTCGAGACGGGCTACCGTTTCCCGAACCCGGTGAAGGTGTCATTCCAGAAGGAGGCGACGAGCCACCTGGAGGGCGTTGAAGAGGGCGACGCAGTCATTGTGCCCTACGCGTTGAACGGGCGCAAATGGGACGGGCCGAACGGCACGCAGTTTTTCGTGGACGTTGTTGGGCTTGACTTGCAGAAGATCGTCGGCAGCGGCGGCGGAACGGCCCCGGCGGCAGAGACGAAACCCGTGGTCGGTTGCACGGCGGCGACCGCGATTGAGACGTGGGCGAAATACCACGGCGACGACAAGGCGGGCTTTGCGGAGTATTGCAAGCGGCTCAAGCCGGGCAAGGCAAGCAAGGCGTACACAATCGGGGATTGGGCGGACGTGGTAAACGCCATCGAGGCGGACGCGCAGAAAGCCGACGCGCCGGACGGCCCGGCGGACGACGACCCCGATAATTTGCCATTCTGATTCGGGACACGCCATGAGAACACCCAGCCGGGCGCGGGCCGCAAAGGGCCGGACGCGGCCCGGCATTTCCGAAACAACCAACAGACACGAAAGGACGACATGACACCATACTACCAGCGCGGCGCGGTGACGCTTTACCAAGGCGACTGTCGCGCAGTCCTGCGCGAGAACGCGCTCGGCCCGTTCGCCCTTCTACTCACCGACCCGCCGTATGGAATCAAAGTCGAGAGCGACCAATTCACGGAGGCGGCGACGGATTGGGACAACGGCGACCCGACCGAACTGATTGACGAAATGCTGGCACAGGCGCGCCCGAAGATGAAGCCGAACGGGGCCTTCTACGTTTTCGGCCATCCCGGCCAATTTTTCAACGCGCGGGCGCAGTATACGCGCGCCGGATTTATGCCGCTGCAGGAGCTTGTTTGGGTGAAAACCGCGACGGGCGCGCTACCGAACCAAAGCAAAGTGAACAAGCAAGACCCCGACGCCCTGCGCACCTACTTCCCGGAAACGGAGCGCATTCTGTTTGGGGAGGTAATGGCGACGGGCCGAACGGCGGAGAAGGACGCCGAACGCGCCTGGCACCTACGCGAAGAGAAGGAACACGACGCGAAGATGAAGCCGCTCGTCGAGTATATGCGCGGGGAGCTGGACAAGACGACGCTGACCGTTGCGGACGTGTGCCGATTGATGAAAGCGCGAACGGGCAAGGGCGCGATATGCGGCCATTATTTCAGCGGCCACCAGTTTTGTTTGCCGACCGAGGAAATGTACGGACATTTGCGCGAAGTGTTGAACGCGCACCTCAAGCCGGGCGTGACCGCGTGCCAGGCACGCGATTTCGCGGCCCTGGGCCGCGAGTATTCTAGCCTAAAGGCGGAATATCAGAACCTAAAGGGCGAATGGCAAGAACTCCGCGACCAATGGGAAGCCTTGCGCCGTCCGCACTTTGCGCAGCCGCGCACGAAGTCAGACGTGTTGCGGTATGAGGTGGTGCCGATTGACAAGCGGCTCGGGCACCCGTGCGAGAAGCCCGTCGAGCTTTTGGCCGACTTGATCAAAACTTCGACGCGGCCCGGCGACACCGTGCTGGACTGTTTCGCCGGAAGCGGCGCAACCGGGATCGCGGCCAAGGCGACCGGGCGGCGCGCCGTCCTGATTGAACAGGAGGAGAGCTATTGCAGAATGATTCGGCGGCGGCTTGAAAACGACACGCCGCTCTTCGACTACGCGGAGGGCTTGAACAATGGCTGAAGAACTTACTGCGGCGGTGATTGACGCCATTATTCAAGCGGGACTGCGGAACAACTACGGCGGCGAATACTTGACCCCGGAAACGCCGCTCAGCGAGATTCATTTCAAAGACAGCGACCGCACCCTTGCGGGGATTGAGTTTGTCTGCGCTTTTGAGTATCTAAGCGGCGCAACCATCCCGAAGCGCACCGCCCGTTCCCTAATGTCACGGCTTGACAACGGGCGCGGGACTGTCGTTGACCTTGTGGCGGTGATTGACCGTTGGAGGAATCCGCCGCCGCGAAAGAGGCGGAACAGGCGCGAGAAACCCGGCGGACAGAACCCGCAGCAGGGCGAACTTTTCTAAACAACCAACCAAAAGAAAGGACGAACAATGCGAATAATCATAAACATCAACCAGGCGCGCGACGCGGACAACAAGCGGTGCGTCCGCGTGCGGACGGGCTACTACTTCAACGCGGGCGACAGTATGCGCGTGCAAAATTGCGGCGTTGAAATCTACAACATCATCGTCGACGGCTTTGGGAAAGGCTTTACAGGCGGCGAGATCATCCACGAGGGCTTGAAGAAATGAACGAAGAACTCCAGGAAGCGAAAAAGCAGTTGCGCGCCGCCGTCGTTGCATACGTCCGCGCGGCAATAACGACAATCGGCAGCGCGGAGGTTTCCGCGATCATGCTACTGAAAGACTTTTCCGACATTGTGGAAAGTCTGAAAAACGAGGATTTGGACGGAATCAAAGAGAAAGGCGGCGAGGCGTGAGGTTAGACGAACTTCCAGCTTGTTGCGCTTGCCCATGTCGCGGCGTTGAGGAATGGATCGACATTTCACCGCATCCGTTTCCGTCTACCGTTGCCCCATTCAGGAACGTCAGAATAGTTTGCAATAACTGCGGTGCGAAGTCTGCATGGTGTGAGGACGTAGAGACGGCGGCGAAATTCTGGAACATTACGAAAGGCGGCGCGAAGTGAAATACTTTATCATTGCGGCGGCGTTGGCAATCGCTGGATGCGACGAGCCGCCAGGCGTAAAAAAGCACGTTGAAACGATTGATTACAGCGTGCGGACGCTGGAGATCAAAGGGCATGAATACATCATTTTCGAGGGCGTCTACAAAGGCAACATTATCCACAGCGAAAGCTGCCCCTGCAGGAAAGGCGGCGCGAAATGAACCGCATTTGTTTTTCCCATGACTACCCGAAGCTCCACGGACAGACCACGGCCCAGCTTTTGGCCGTGAAACCGCTGACCGTGGACAGGAGCACGGACGCCGATTTGCTGGAATATGATACCCACTTCTACCAGCCGCGCGGCGGCGTTGGGCACTACATCCTGAAACCGGGCAAATATATCCGCCTTATCTTCGACGGCAACAAGGGCATCCCGTTTACCACAATCCGCAAGGCATACCCGCCGCAAAAGACGGAGTATTATTTGGGCAAGATCGGTGAGACGTTCGAGGTTTGGGTGATTCCAGACAAAGGGGGCGCGGCATGACGGACACGAAGAAGGAGACGCTACCGACATTCGGCCTTATCGGGCTGAATTGGGAATTCAAGATAAAGCCGACTGAATATCCCGTTTTGGAAATCCACGCCTCTGCCTTTTGGTTTAGAGACACCATGCCAACAGCCGACGCAAAGTTGCTTGCGGAGAAAACCACCGAAACGATCAAACAATGCTTTGTTTGCAACGGCGGCGACTGCGAACGACACAGGCTGGGCGCGGAGCCTTGCGCGCATTGCCCATTCTGCGACGAGGAGGGCAATATATGATTCGCGTAAAACTTGCCATCGTTCCGCCGACGGCGACCGCACAGCAAAAGGGCGTTTTCGTCCGCAACGGGCGCGCGCACTTTTTCACGAAACAGAAGGTGCGCGACGCCGAGGACTTTTTGGCCGCAATGCTCACACCGCACGCGCCGGACGAGCCGCTGAGCGGCCCGGTTTACTTCCAAGCGCGCTGGTGCTTTCCCTACCGCAAGAGCGAACGCAAGAGCGTGACAAAGACCGGGCGCGAAATCCCGCACACGTCCCGCCCGGATTTGGACAACCTAGAGAAGAACCTCCTCGACGTGTTGACCCGGTTGCGCTTTTGGGACGACGACGCCAGCGTGTTCACGAAATCCACGGCGAAGGTTTGGGGGCCGTCGCCATATTTGGCGATTGCCATTAAAACCCAGGCGGAGCTTTTCGCGGAGGTTGCCAATGGACAGTAACAAGAAAATCACGACCGAAAAGCGGTGCCGCCATTGCGGGCGGATATTCTCGCAGCCCGTCGCCGTTTCGATCAACAACGGGAACGGCGGATTTATTGACCATTCGTTTTGTCCGCGTTGCCGTTCGAGAATCAGCAGACGCGCGCTGGCTTGCGACCCGCGTTATTCAGGAACGGGCGGGCATTGCGCGCTGGAGGTTTGCCCATGAACAAGCCAAAAGTTTACATTGCCGGGCCAATGCGCGGCTTGCCCGACTTCAACTATCCGACGTTCAACTTCTACGCGGAGCGAGCACGCGAGGCGGGCTTTGCCGTCGTCAACCCCGCCGAGATCGGGGCGCAGTTTGGAACGCCGGAAGAGATCAACGGCAACCGCGCACTTTTGGCCGCCGTCGTCGCCGCCGAGCTTCACGCGCTGGACACTTGCAACGCAATTTGTCTCTTGCCCGGTTGGGAGAAATCGGTGGGAGCGAAACGCGAACTGGCGCGCGCGTTGCAGTTGGGGCTTTCGATTTGCGTCGTGGCGATAACGACGTCCGACCAGATTGTTGAGATAATGCGGAGGGCCGCGAAATGAGCCTAAACGAAACCGACCTATTTCACACAGAGAACAAACTCGCCCGCGCCATTGCCAGGATTAAAACCTATTGCACAGGCAAAAAGACGCTCGTCGCCTTTTCCGGCGGCAAGGATAGTCAATGCTGTTATCATCTTTGCCAGGACGCGGGCGTGGAGTTTTCCGCCCAATACTCAATTACGCGCTTTGAGCCGCCGGAACTGATACGGTTTATCCGCGACAACTACCCGGACGTGACGTTCCGCCGTGCCTACCGTCGTTCGCTTGTCGAGGAAATCGGGGACGTTGGACTCCCGAACCGTTGGTTCCGTTGGTGCTGTGACGCAAAGCACAGGAAAACGCCCGGCTTTGATATTGTCATTATCGGCGTCCGCGCAGCCGAAAGCCCTCGCCGGGCGGCGAATTGGCGGACGTTTGGACGGAAGAAAGACGGCTCCTGGTACGTTTGCCCGATATTCGACTGGACGGACGCAGACGTTTGGGAATACTTGAACGGCAAGGGCCTACCGCATTGCAGCCTATACGACGAAGGTTTCCGCCGGATTGGGTGTGTCTGTTGCCCGTTGTCGCCGTCCACAATGCGCCGGGACGCAGAACGCTGGCCGAAAACCGCCGCCATGCTTTATATGGGCCATTGCAAGAATTGGAAAAAGGCCGTCGCCGCCGGAGGCGTGACGACGCGCGGCAAGTTTTACCGCATGATGGAATGGGGCACGCCCCGCGCCGCGTTTGAACATTGGCTCGACGCTGGAATGACCATTAAAGCGCACAAGCCGACCGACGACGAGCCGTGCCTATTCGCCGGGACTGGCTTTTCCGAAAGCGACAGCCCGAACGAACAGGAGGCCGAGCCGTGATGACAGCAAAGCCCCTGCCGCTTTTCGACATGACCGACCTGGACTTGCGCGGTTTTTTATTCGTCCAATTCCCGAACGAATGGACGCTCGACCGTTCCCGCGCTACCCTTGAAATGCTCATAAGGCGGTGCGGATTTACGCAGATCGACCCGGCGTCCGTCTACATTGCCATGTGGGCGGAGCGCGCACGCGCCGCCGCCAGGCTACCCGCCGACGTGAAAAAAGCGCGCATTGAGGCCGCATGGGCGCGGCGGACGGCGCGGACGCCCGACAACACGCGCACGCGCGCGCCCGCGCGAACGGCCCCGGCCAAGATCAACCCCGAAGATTGGAGTTTTTGAGAATGTCCCACAACATAACCATGAACGACGCCGAGCGCGTTGTTTTGGCGTCAATCGTCGCCCCGGAAACGGCCAAGGCGGCGAACAAGGCAATCCGGGCCGCGAAATGCAACCTCGACGAGATACTGGCGTCCCAGGAAGCGCGCGAGGACTTGCTGGCCGTGCAGCTTCACGGCCCGGACGTTTTGGGCGGCTCAATTCGCGGCGTGCCGATTCAGGACATAGCGACGCCGTTTATTGAGCAATACCTCCGCTGGCTTATTGCCGAACACAAGCGGCGCATGGCCGAAAGCGACCGCACGCTCGACCAATTCGAGACGCCCGGCCCCGACAGCGACGACCCCGACTGCCTATTCCAAAACCGCTGGCTCCGGCGCGGTATGTGCGGTGCCATTGTTTCGACAAGCGGCGTCGGTAAATCGTCCTTTTCCATGCAAGCGGCGACCGTTTGGGCGGGCGGGCAAGAGTGTCTCGGCGTCCGCCCGCTCCGCCCGCTCAAAATCGGCATTTTCCAGAGCGAGGACGACGAGTACGACGTTGCAAACTTCCGCGACCGCATCCGCATTGGCCTTGCCGCCGAACTGGACTGGACGCCCGAACAGATACAGACCGCCGAGAGCCGCGTGACGTTTTGCGCGCTGGACGGCACGACGGGCGCGCGTTTCGTCGAACACGTCCGCCGGAAACAGGCAAAGCACCATTTCGACCTAATCGTGATAAATCCCCTTTTCGCCTTTTTCGGCGGCGACATGAACGACGGCAACGCAATGACCGCATTTCTCCGCCACGGGATAGACCCCCTTATCAAAGCCGAGGAAACGAAATGCGGCTGCATTATCATTCACCACACCGGGAAGCCGAACAAGGACGCGCTGAACCAGGGCGAGGTATTCAAAGCCTACCTCGGCAGCGGAAGCGGCGAATTCACGAACTACATCCGCTCCGCGCTTGTCCTGACCCCGTGGAACGGCGGCAAGTTGCCCGGCGTGTTCGACCTGATAGCCGCGAAACACGGCGACAAGTTGGCATGGCGCGACGCCGACGGCAAGCCGACGACGAAAAAGGTCGTTTGCTACGCCAACAGGCTGCCCGAATACCAGGACAAGGGCATGATTTTTTGGATTGAGCCGGACGAGGTACAGTTTTCAGAACTCAAAAAGGCGGTCAACGCCGCCGCCACCGTGAAAACGAACCAGCCGCCGCCCATAGATCGGTGCGCCCAGGTGATTGCCGAACTTATCCGCACGTCGTGGACGGCGGACGCCCGCCCGGCCAACGCCCGGAACGGGCAGAGCGAATGGATTACCAAGGGACTCAACGCGAAACAGGCTGGCGGCTTTAGCCGTTCGACGAGGAAAGCCGCCTACAATCTCATCTCCGCCGACCCGGCCCGTTTCGGATTGCGCGAGATCAAAAGCGGGCGCGGCTCATTTTTCGTCGCCGCAGAACCCGAACCAGCAGCCGCCGGAAATGCCGACCTCAACCCCGAACAGGAGGAGCTTTTCTAATGCGACAAACCACCATGCGACAAGTAATGCGACAAACTACCCTCCAATGGGGGAGACAATGCGACAATCCGACAGGGGACACACCCCCCCCTAGGGGGGTGTGTATCCCCTGCGGAGTTATTTGTCGCATTATCCCCACCCCCTTCACCCCCTTTTGTCGCATTGTGTCGCATTGTTGTCGCATTGTGTCGCATTGACTGAAAACGAGGTGAAAAATGCCACGGAAACCGAAACCGAAAAAGCCGCCGCTGACCATCATCGAGGACACGCGGGAACAGACCCCGCTGACCGATTGGCCAGGCACCGTCGCCGTCGAGAACGGCACCCTCCACACCGGGGACTATTCGATCAAAGGGTGGGAAAGCTGTTTTACGATTGAGCGCAAGAGCCTGGCCGACTTCGCCGGAACCATGATGGGAGGATATGAGGCCCACAGCGAGAAACCGAAAAAGCGGTTCAACCGGGAGCTGGAACGAATGAGGCATTACGACCTCGCCGCCGTCGTCGTCACCGCCACGGCGGAGGAAGTATTGAGCTTTCACCACCATTGCGGCGAGGACGCCCACGGCGCGCTTTGGGGCTTTGCCTTGTCCATATTCGCCACCTACGGCGTGCCCGTGTTTTTCATTGGCAACCCGGCCCTCGCCGCCCGCTGGATAGCAGACCTGGCGCGCCATTACGTCGCCGTCCGCACGAAAAAGAACTTCACAAAGGCGGATTTGTCAGCCCGTGTCGTCGCAGATTGGGCGTTTTGACCGCAAAGCAAAGGCTGGAAAATGACAGGAAAATCGTATACTTGCCATAATTGCCCGCGCGGACGCGGCCCCCATTGCGTCCGTTGCCGCCGTGTTGACTTCGACGACATACGAATCCAGCACCAGCCGCATAACCGCGCAGAACTCCAGGCGGCGCAGACAAAGCCGCCCAGCACCCCGGTTACCAGCCTACCCCCAGCCGTCGAGAACAGGCTGCGCGAGTTTATCTTCGACCTATTCGACCTCGACCCGCTGCAGCTCCATTTGTTGTCCCATGTCCGCAACGGCGGCACCCCCAACACATTCGGGCGCACGTTCGCCGCGTTCCTGAAATCGTCGATCATGTACGGCCAGCGCAAATACCGCGCACGCTGGAACAGGACGGTCGACGAGATCGGGGCGAACATTACCCGCGCAACCGCCTGGGCGATATGGGACGCAATGGTGAAGAAGTCTCCCCTCCTTGCAATTTTCCAGACGTGGGCACAGGGCCACGGCGGGCGCAAGGCCAAGCCCAAGGCCCGGCGGGCGCGCCGCTATGTGCAGACCGTCATGCCATTCTTTGACGAGGGCCAGCCGTGTTGATAACTCATTCGACAAACCGCCCCCCGCGTAGGAGCGCGAAAAACGGCCCTAGGAGCGCGCCGCGCGGAAAACGTCTAATCATACGCGCCACGCGCCAGGACGCGCCACAAGCGGCCCATGCCCTGCCAGCGTGCGCCCCAGGAGGAGGCCCGGCCAGGGGGGTAGGTACTGTCAACAGAACAGCCCCCGCG
>Ga0326512_10003108_pt1 | contig 12233 bp, 13 predicted proteins | sample 1_2617_0518_D_FD_203652 | JGI IMG/M metagenome (GOLD analysis project Ga0326512, IMG submission 203652) | Bovine rumen microbial communities from UC Davis, California, United States - 1_2617_0518 | ecosystem: Host-associated > Mammals > Digestive system > Stomach > Rumen | place: USA... | reverse complement strand
AAATTCTTATCATAATAATCAACAATAGGAATAGTTCTAATATTATCAATACTAACAACACCATCAATTTTATTAACAGTCAACTTAGATAATAATCCAAACTGATAAGCATTAGTAAATGTTTCACCAGTCCTATCAACAATATGATCCGCACTAACAAAATTACCAAGAGAATAATAAACTAAAGTAGCATGATTTCCATGAATCCACTTAATAGGCTGAATACAATGTGAATGATTACCAATAACAATATCAACACCTAATTCATTAAAATAATTAGCTAAAAACTCTTGCTCATTATTAGGAGTAAAAGTAAACTCATCACCCCAATGAACCATAACAATCAATAAATCAACCTTATCACGTAAAATATTAACCTCATTCTTAATCAAATCTAAATATTCCTGACTAATAATACCAGTATCAGGATCACGATATAACCCTAAAGAATATCTTAAATCACTAGGAACCGCCACATTAGTTCCGTAAGTATAAGATAAAAAACCAAACTTTATATTATTTTTCTCAATAATATTTTTAGTAACATCACGAGTCTCATCATACGTTCCAACAGGTAAAATTAAAGAATTATCCTTAAAATAATTATAAGTAGAAACACGACCTGCAAGACCCCTATCATTAGAATGATTATTAGAAGTACTCATAACATCCATACCTAACCCAATTACTTGATCACCAACAAAAGTAGGAGCGCAAAAACTATAACCAACACCACTTAATTCCATAGTTCCATCAGTAATAACAACCTCCATATTACCAATACTCAAATCATCATCAGAAAAAAACTTTTTAACACGAGAAAAATATAAATCATTAGAATCACCATTTCTTAATGATTCATAATAAGGTTCCTCATAAAGAAAATCACCAACAATAGTTAATTCACTAGAATACTTAACAGGAACAATTTCCTGAGGTACAACTTCAAACAACTCATCAGAAGGAGATTTTTTATAATCATCAAATCTAATATAACAATAAACACCAAAAGAAAAACTTATAAAAAACGTAAACAAAACAAATACCTTACGATTAAAAGACATACAATCACCTACCCTGAACAATACTTTTTAACCTATCAATAGAAGATTTAAAAGAAGGAAACGCCTTAATCAACCTCTTATGAAAAACAGACCTAGAAATCAACAACTCCCTAACCCTTTTAGTAATCTCTTCTGTACTATCCTTAGTAACACTAGTTATAGTTCCCTTCATATTCTCTATAATACCAAAAGAAATGAAAAAATCTATAAAAAACAATAAAACAAGAATACATAAAACAAAATCACTAAAAATAACAACTTTACTCAAAAAAGGATTTAAAAAATATACAACTAAAACACCTAAAACACCAAATGGTATCATAGTACCAGCGCATATTCTTCCATTTATATTAAATTTTGAATCACTATAATCCCACCATCTTGCCTTAAACAATTTTTCCATTAAATAACTAGTAAAATATTCAAGAAAAGAACAAACAACTATAGACATAAAAAACAAAACAATAACATTAGACTTAAATCTATTCAATAAAATAATTAACAATAAACAACCAATACCATATATAGGACAATAAGGTCCAATTAAAAAACCTCTATTTACCAACTTCTTATGTACAAATAAAGACCAAAAAACCTCAATAATCCACCCAATAAAAGAATATATAATAAACAAAGAAAACAACTTCTTAAAAACTAACATATACCCCTCCCATGATAAACCCATTATACCAAAATAAACAAAAAAAAAGAATATAAAAAGAAAAAAAACATATAATCAATTGGGTGATAACATGACTTTCGATATAGGAGATTTAGTAACAAGAAAATCTCATAATAACGATACAGTATTTATAATAACAGATATTATAGACGAAATATACTATCTAAAAGGAGTAAACATAAGATTAATAGCTGACTCAACACTTGAAGACCTAACAAAATATGATAATAAAGATATCGAAAATGAAAAAAACTTTCTAGACAGAGTAAAACCAATAGATACACTAGATAGAACAGACTACTTCTACCTTCCCGGAAAAATACTTCACATAGATGGAGATAATGAATACTTAGAACGATGTCTTAAATACTATGAAGAAGCAAATATTTGGGCAATGGGAATAAATGAAACAGAAGAAAAAATACATATGAACATTAAAAATTGGTTAGAAGAATATAAACCAAATATAGTAATAATAACAGGACATGATGCACTATACAAAAAAAAAGAATATAAAAATAGCACGAACTTCATAAAAGCAGTAAAAGAAGCAAGACTTTACGAAAGAGATCATGACAAATTAATAATAATAGCAGGTGCATGTCAATCAAACTACGAAGAACTAATAAAAGCAGGTGCAAACTTTGCATCAAGTCCAAAAAGAATAAACATACACGCATTAGATCCAGCTATAATCGCAACAAAAATAAGTCTATCTCCCGCAAGCAAAGACATAGACCTAAAAGCAATACTAGAAAAAACAAAATACGGAGCAGATGGAATCGGTGGAATAATTACAAAAGGTACAATGTATATTGGATACCCTAGATAAGGAGAAATATGACCCTACAAGAAATAAAAGAAAAGGTTAATAAAAACATTGGAAATGACGTAATAATAAAATATAATATTGGAAGAAATAGAATAGAAAAGTATAATGTAAAAATTAAAGAAACATATAAAAATGTATTTATAGTAGAAACTAAAAACAAACAAAATAAAGAAATAAAATCATTCACATATACAGACATAATGACAAAAACAATAAAAATAGATTATTAAGTATTGATTTTTAATTTAAAATATTATATACTTAACTTGTAATACAATAACTGAAGGGAGAGATTAACTTGAAAATTACACAAGTAGAAGTTACAAAAAAAACAAAGGAAGGTTCTAGAATTAGAGGATTTGCAAGAGTTACAATTGACGATTGCTTTCTTATAAATGACATAAGAATTATTGAAGGTGATGAAAAATTATTCATCGCAATGCCAAGTAGAAAAGTTGAAGGAGAAGATGGAGAAGTAAAATACAAAGATATTTGTCATCCACTAAACTCTGAAACTAGAGCACTATTTGAAGATGCAATTATTTCTAAATATAACGAAGCTGAGTAAGCTTCTTTTTTTTGCGTCAAAAAAAAAAACTACTATAAAATTACTCACCAATTTTACAATAGCCAACTACTTTACCCTAAACAGAATCCAACATTATTTCCTTAATAGGAATCTTATTTAATTTTCTAGAATAATGCATAATTAACAATTCATAAACCACAAGAAAAATCCCTAATGTAATAAAAAATACTTTAAAATTGAAAGAATACTCAGGAATTTCTACATCTTTAAATACTACATCCACCATTATTCGTAATAAAAAATATTGATAAATAGTTCCAAAAGCAAATCCTATATATGCTACTATTCTATAACTATCTAATACATATTTTCTACACTCTATCATTTGATATCCAAACACTCTCATCATTCCTATACTTTTCCTTTGATTTCTTACTAGAGTATTCATAGCTAAAATAATCGTTACTGAAGATAATACTATCCCTATTATATACATCATCCATTTCATTAATGGAGATGCTAATTCATTCATACTAAATCCCATTTGTATTAAAGCTGCAAAGCAAAATACCGAGAAACCTATAAAGAATACTAACGATTTCTTTTCTTTAAATGTTGTTGTTTTTAATTGTTCTAAGAAAACTTTATTATCATTATCTTTTACTTTTTTAACTTTTATTTTTTCAGTACCTTTAATTAAATCCAATGATGGTCTCTTTAATTTACGATAAGTATATAAAATAGATAATATTCCAAATATAATAGTTGGTAGTATTACTAAGTATATCAATAACTCTATATTATATGACGGATTAAACACAGGAAGATATCCATCTTCTAATTGCACTTTATAATAATAATTCATCATTAAAAGTCCTATTATATATCCTAGTAACGTTCCTATAAAAACAGAAATACCAAATATACTAAATTTTTTTGATATTGAATAATTTGAATAACCTAAAGCCTTTAAAATACCCAATTCACTCCTATGATTATCTATATAAATTTTTATATAAAAGAACAGAGTAATTACTGTAGTAAGAAGTAAACATCCTCCTGTAACTCCTACTACTACTTTACTCGTCATCATTTGAGCATCATAAAATGATTGCATTTCCACTGTAGTTATTAAACTACTAATACCAGACAAATCAATCATATAATTCAAAAACAAAGTTGATATTAATACAGCACACATGGACATTACTATTATACCTACCATTCTTATAATATCTTTAAAACAAATCATATAATCACCAACCTATCTCATATGCATTTTTAGGTTTATTATTATTAATCGTTTCAATAATTCTACCAGAATTAATTTTAACAATAGTATTAGCCATTTCAGCAATATTTTCATTATGTGTAATCATAACAATAGTAAATTTTTCTTTCTTTTGTAATTTAGAAATATAATCTAAAATAGACCTTCCAGTTTTTTCATCTAAAGCACCTGTCGGCTCATCCAAAAACAAAACTTTAGGTTTTTTAGATAATGCCCTTGCAATAGATACACGCTGTTGCTCACCACCAGACAATTCATATGGATATTTATTCAATTTATCATCTAATCCAACAGCCTTTATTATTTCTTTATAATCCGCATTAGATACTAAATCAGCACCCATCCTAACATTTTTATCTACATTAAGATTTTGTAATAAATAATATTGTTGAAAAATAAATCCAATATTTTCTCTTCTAAACATAGTTAATTCTTTATCACTTAAACTAGTTATCTCAATATCATTATAAAAAACCGATCCCTTATCACATTTTTCCAAACCAGAAACAATATTTAATAACGTTGACTTACCAGATCCAGAAGGACCGAGAATAACAACAAACTCACCATCATCTATATTTAAATCAACACCATTTAAAACCTCAACCTTATTATTATATTCACCATACGTTTTATATATATTTTTAATTCTTATCATAAAAATCCTCCTAAATGTCATACACAACAAAAAAGTATAATAAATAAAATACTTTTAAATTCACATACTTATAAATTCTAACTATAAGCCACTAATGACTATAAACCATAAAACTATTTTTTATTAAAATTAAATGCATAATAGCGCTGAAATAGCACAAAAAACCAATATTAAGTAAGAAAAACATAAAGCAATTAAATAATTCATCACTATAACCATAGTATCAAAACTTTATCACATCAGCCTTCAAAACTATCAAAAAGAAAAAAAATATCTTTACAAAAGGCTTCCTTTTTAGCATCAGTTAATTCTCCATTCAATAAATAACGAAATGTCAAAGATGTTACCATTGAAAAAAATATCCTACCTGTTTTAACAACATCACACTCACTTATAAATCCTTTCTTACACATTAAACGTAACGTATGCATCTGTATCTTTTCAGGCAATTCAAACAAATATTTATTATAAAGAGTCTGAATCATTTTATTATGAAACTGTTCCAAAAGCATGAATCTCATCATCCGATTGCAAAATGGATCAAACAAATACTGTTCAAAAAAATAATTCTTCATCACATCAAAAGAAAGCAAATTCGCATTATCAGTCTTTTCAATCGCCTTATCTAAAATATCCAACAATTCTTTAATATGAAATTCATATCGTTCTACAATTGAATTAAGAATATCCTGCTTATTATCAAAATGATAGTAAATTGAACTTTCTTTAATATTAACAGACCTAGCTATATCACGTATAGAAATAGCATTATAACCTGATTTCGAAAACAGCTCCAATGCATTAAAAAGTATCCTTTCTTTAGTACCCATAACTTCCCCAATCTAACAGTCGTTAGATAAAGTATACCAAATAGCCGTTAGATTGTCAACCACATATCATAAAACTTTTTTGAACTGTGGCACGCCAACATCATATATTATTCATTCAATACAAAAAAAAGATATAAAACTATATCTTTAAATGCTTTTTAACAGCTGTATAACTTCCAAACATACCAACCAATATACCAATTCCAACTAAAACAAATGAAATATTATAAACAAAAGGTTCTGGAACAATTAGTTTGATAAATGGAGAAAATAATTGACCATCAAACTTTTCATACAACTTATTATATCCAAAAACTGTCAAAATAATAGGAACAATAGAACCCATAAGACCTAAAAACAATCCTTCAAGAATAAATGGAACCTTAATATTAATATTTGAAGATCCAACCAATCGCATAATCTCAATTTCCCTTTTTCTAGAAAAAATTGTAATCTTAATAGTATTAGTAATTAAAAAAGCAGTAACAATAACAAGAGCAATAACCATACCAATACTAACCTTTCTTACCATATCAAATAAAGAAACCAATTGTTCAACCATGCCTTCACCATATTTAACAATATCTACTCCATCCAACTTAGAAATCTCATCAGCAACATACTTTATCTCATTAATATCTTTTACCTTTACTTGGAAAGTAGCTTGAATAGGAGTACTTTTCTCATCCCAATTTTGCATGACAGAAGAAAAAACATCACTAGAATCCATCATCTCACGAGATAATTCCATTTTAGATTTATAAACAACACTCTCTATATATGGCATCTTATCAATTTTATCCTTAATAGCATCAGTTTGAGAGTCAGTAACATCACGCTTCAAAAAAGCAACAATAGTAACATCTCCCTCAACAAGAGAAGCAAAATTATTAACATTTTGAGAAAGAATTATCGCAATCGCAACAACAATCAAAGTAATAGTAATACATGATATAGAAGCTAAAGAAAGAGAAAAATTTCTAAAAACACTTTTAAAAGAATCTCTAACACTTCTAGAAAAAATTCTAATTGCTTTCATGAACATACTCTCCTTCCTTATAATCTCTTAAAACCCTACCAGTATCTAAAAGAATAACCCTCTTTTTCATTTTATTAACAATCTCAGTATCATGGGTAACCATAATTATAGTTGTACCCAACTTATTAATTTCATCCAAAACCTTCATTATTTCCATACTTGTAACCTCATCCAAATTACCAGTAGGTTCATCACATATAAGTAACTTAGGTCCATTAACAATAGCACGAGCAATTGCTACACGCTGTTGCTCACCACCAGATAAATGCGTAGGATATTGTTTTGCTTTATTTTTCAATCCAACCAAATCAAGAACCTTAACAACCTTTTCATGAATCTCTCTTTTTGGCAATCCAAAAATTTCCAAAGCAAACGCAACATTCTCGTATACTGTTAATTTTGGTAATAATTTAAAATCTTGAAAAACAACACCAATTTTACGTCTTAACTTATATACCTTAGAATTTCTCAATTTTCCAACATTTATACCACCAACAATTATCTTACCACTAGTTGGCTTTTCTTCACGATACAACATTTTAATAAGAGTCGATTTGCCACATCCAGTAGATCCAATAACAAAAACAAATTCTCCTTTTTTTATATCCAAATCTAAATCTTGAATAGCAGTAACACCATTTTTATAGGTTTTCCTAGCCCCTCTAATTCTTATTAAATCCATATAACACCTCTTTACTTTTCACCTGAAACCTCATACGCATCCGTAACCAAGAAAAACGCATCAGGATCAATAGATTGAATTCCTTCCTTTGTCTTAAAATATTCCTTAGTAGGAATAATACACATAATAACCTTCATCATATTACCAGTATATCCGCCCCTAGCATCCAATACAGTAACACCGTGACTCAAATTATTTAAAATATATTTCTTTACATCAGTTTCATGAGCTGTAATTATATAAAAACACTTAGACTCAGAAATACCCAATATAACCTTATCAGTCATAACACCAATAACATACATATTAATTATAGAATATATAAAATTCTGAAAACCAAATACAAATAAAGCAATAGAAATAATTAAACCATCCGTAACTAACATTGCCTTCCCAATAGATACCTTAAAATACTTAGAAACTATCTGATTTAATATGTCAGTCCCACCAGTAGTAAATCCAGACTTAAAAACCAAGCCCAAACCAAATCCATTAATAACAGAACCACATAAAACAGAAACAATAGTCTCAGTTGTTCCTAAATCAATATATCCAGCCAATGGACCAGTTAACTTAACAAAAATAGGAAACAGCAAAGAACCAATAATAGAGTTTTTTGTCAAATCAGAACCTAACGAAAAATAACTCAAAATCAATAAAAGAATAGACCCAATCATAATAACTATAGAAGGATCAATACCCATAGTTCTATAAAAAATAATACCTAAACCACCTACACCATAAACAATATTATTAGGTAGTAAAAAAATATTATAAGCAAGAGAAATAAGTAATAAACCCAATAAAAAGAAAGCCCATCTAATCAACCTATCCCTCTTATAAATTTGATTAACAACATTATCAATCTTAGTCATCAATACCACCCTTCAAAGCACCATTTATAAATAAATCAATATCTCCATCCATAACCTTAGAGACATTACTAGTCTCTATATTTGTTCTATGATCTTTAACTAAACTATAAGGATGCATTATATAGCTTCTTATTTGAGAACCAAAATTTATATCTTTTTGAACACCCTGAATTTTTTTCAATTCTGACTCACGTTTTTCCATCTCGAGCTTATATAACTTACTCTTCAAAACTCTCATAGCCTTTTCCTTATTCATTATCTGACTTCTCTCATCTTGGCAAGTAACCATAATTTTAGTAGGAATATGCAAAATTCTAACAGCACTATCAGTAGTATTTACGCCTTGACCACCATTTCCACTACTTCTGAATATATCAATACGCAAATCATTAGGATTAATATCAATATTAATATTATTATCATCAAAATAAGGCATTACATCAACAGAAGCAAAAGAAGTATGACGTCTAGCACCACTATCAAAAGGTGAAATTCTAATTAACCTATGAACACCCTTTTCACATTTCAAATATCCATATGCAAAATTACCCCTAACAATAATAGAAACACTTTTAATACCAGCAACGTCACCATCTTGATAATCAATTACCTCTAACTTATACCCCTTATCCAAACACCACCTAGTATACATACGATAAAGCATATTAGCCCAATCACAACTCTCAGTACCGCCAGCTCCAGGATGAATCTCTACAATAGCAGAATTTTGATCATATGGTCCATTTAAAACAAAACTGACCTCCAATTTACATAAATCAGATTCAATAATAGAAATATCATCATTAACTAAATTAAATATCTCATCATCATATGAACTATCTAACATCTCAAGCAATTCAATATTACTATATATTTTATTTCTTAAAATCTCACACGAATCATATTCATTTTTAATTAAATTAAGCTCATTAATAATAGACTCACTCTTTTTTTTATCATCCCAAAAGCCTGATGAATTAACAATTTTTTCTAGCTCTTCCTTACGTTTTAACTTAACCTCAGGTTCAAAGTAACCTCCATAAATCATCTATACGCTTTTTAAAATCATTGTAAATATTAATTATTTCCCTATCCATATATCCTCCTATTACCTTAAATAATTATACCAAAAAAATAGACAATAATCTACCATTTATATAATTTTTCTAAAACCAAAAAATAACAAAAAAAAGGATTGAACCTAAATCCAAACCCCATAAATAACAGCTCCCATACCTAAAAGCATACCAAATACATAAAATAATCTAACAATATCAGTTTCAATCCATCCTAACTTTTCAAAATGATGATGCAATGGAGTCATCAAAAATACTCTTTTATGAAACATCTTTACAGAAAAAACTTGAATCAAAACAGATAAAGTTTCAATTACAAAAACACCAGCAACAACAATTAAAGAAATCTCATGATTAGTAATAATAGAAACAGCCGCTAAAGTAGCACCTAAACTAAGACTTCCAGTATCACCCATAATAACTTTTGCAGGATGAGCATTATATACTAAAAATCCAAGTAAAGCACCAACTAATATAAAACAAAAAATTCCAATTTCAACATTACCAGCAATCCATTCAGAACCCAAACTAATAATACCAAAAGCAAAGAAAGAAATAACTGATAAACCACCAGCAAGGCCATCTAAACCATCAGTTAAATTAACCGCATTACTACTAGCCACTAAAATAAATAATAAAAACACACCATAAAACCATCCCATATCAATAGTTACGCCTAAAGAATGGATATCTAAAACAGGCTCTCTACCACTCTTCATAAAAATTATGAAAAATATAAACGCAATAAGAGTTTGTCCAAATAATTTCTGAAACTCAGTTAATCCCTTATTATTATTTCTCTTTATTATTAAATAATCATCAAGAAAACCTAAAAAAGCATAACTAATAAACACAAATAAAATTAAAAACAAATTATTAGAAAACTCTATTTTATCAGTAAATATCAAAATAATAATAGAAACAATAGTAGGAATAATAAAAATTATACCTCCCATAGTAGGAACACCATTCTTTTGATTATGCAACTTACTTAAAAAAATACTAACTCTCTGTTTAACCTTCAATTTTTTTAATAACGGAATAGCAATCAAGCCAAAAACAACAGAAATTACAAAAGAAACCATCATTGCTAATAACGATTTAGCCAAAATTAACATATAAACATCTCCCTTTCATATAAACAAACTTAAAAACACTTATTAAAGTGTTTTTAATCACCTATAACATATGGGTGCTTCTCTGTTCCATCCCCACTTTTATATAAAACATTTCCATTTATATTAATGACTGGCCTAACATAATTTTCCAAAGAAGCATTTCTAGTAGTCAAAGATCCACCATTAGAATTAAATACAACATATGACTTATCCATACTTGCATTAAAAGTCCAACCAGTGTTTATATCAAAGAAATAATTATAATTAGTACACTCAGCATCATAAATATACTTACAATTAGAATCAATACTAGGAATTAAAATATCATCAACATCCACAACACCAATATATAAATCATTATATACATCACTACATAAATTCAAACCATCAATCAAAGCATCACTAGATGATATTTTTCCAATACACCAGTCATGTTTAACCAAAAATTTTCTGTTTTTTTCACTAACATAAGTATTATCTTCATATATTTTTTTCAAATATTCTAATAACCTACTAACACGGAAATCATTAATTCCAGTATAACCATCTTTTTCAGAATTATATCTATCATCCCATGTATTCTTTTCAACTTTCTTTTCAACCAATATTAGTTTAATACTACCATCAGAATTAATACCCATTATTCTCCAATTATTACCATTAAATTCAACATAATTATTTGGATATTCACCTCTAAAAATATACTCAGAACCAACATTATATAAACCATCACCAGATGTAACAACACCAGAAGAAATAATTTTGCTTGATAACTTAGAGCTTTCATATTCTCCTTCACAAACTAAATAAGGAAAATAAACATAATCATCACTGTTTTTGGAAACACTAACATATCCACTACAACTAACACCATCTTTTACAAATTCAGAAAAAGGTTTCATAAAACTTTCTTGAATTAATGTATCAACAGGAACAGATACAGAAGATCCATCCATAACAGGTAAATATTCACTATGCTTGTCATAATACTTTTCAGCAGCCTTTACCATTTTAGATTCAATATCAACATATTTTGCATCCTTAGAATTATTTCTATTAGCAAAGAAAATTAATACTGCAATTATAAATACTAAAATCATAACACCAATTAAAATATATAAATAAGACTTCTTATCATTATAAAAACCTTTATTATAATCATTATTTACATTATTATTATCAACAGTATAAGTAAAAGTTTCTTGATCCAAATCAGATACTTCATTCATATCACCATCAATAATTTCAGCATCTTTATCCAAATTCTTTTCTTGATCATTATTATCCATAAAAACCTCCATATAAATATATAGCTAGTATAACAAAAATAAGATATTTTTGCAATATTATGGTTCAATATATTTAACCCCAATAGATTCTACATATTTCTTAATTTTAATCTCACTTAACTTCTTATAATTTTCAAGATTATAATACCAATACATATCAGAACTATTATTTATATATGCTCCTTCATATAAAATATTTTGTACCCCAAAAAGCTGATTTGGCACTCTTATAACTGCATAATAATCCATGAAATCATAAACCTCACCA
>Ga0326512_10003107_pt1 | contig 12234 bp, 12 predicted proteins | sample 1_2617_0518_D_FD_203652 | JGI IMG/M metagenome (GOLD analysis project Ga0326512, IMG submission 203652) | Bovine rumen microbial communities from UC Davis, California, United States - 1_2617_0518 | ecosystem: Host-associated > Mammals > Digestive system > Stomach > Rumen | place: USA... | reverse complement strand
ACCACAGCGGCAAATGCATGGTCAGTTACCATAGCAAACTATACTTCGACCTTCTACCTCAGACCGACATTTATTCTCAAACAAAACTAAGGGGGATATAACACATGGATATCATTAAGTATTTCGTATCAACCATCCACAAAGTGGGAGACACCTACACCAAGGGTATTGCCATCCACGATACCAGAGATGCTGCTGAACAGGCATTTCACAATGAGTTTGTCGCATGGGCATACGGCAAGCAGACTGGCTGTGATTATGTCTGTGCCTATATCAATGACAGCAATGGTGCGGTGGTTCGTCCTCCCGAAGTATGGCGGAAAGCCGAGGAGCCGACAAATGAATAACAAAATTTCTCGTCTCTCTCTTGGCAACTCCTTCACGAAAGGAGGAGCGCACTAGGTTAATCTTTGCCACTTCTCCGGAAGGAGGTCTAAGGCTTAAACCCAGTGCCATGAAGAATGGCGAAAGATATAATCAAAGCGGCAACGAAAGTAGCATTAAGTATATACGATGGCAGAGTTTCATTCAATACCTCTGACTTTGCTAACAGCATATTAGTTCAAGGGAAAATCTGTGTTATCTCTTTTAATGTCATTATGGAAAAGCTGTTAGGGGCAAATGAGACAACCATCCTTACATTACCAACAGAATGTTGTCCTGCAAAAACGTCATTCGGTTTTGTAATTAATCTGAGTGACAGAAGAATAATACCATTTACTATAACGCCTTATGGTAACTTATCAATAATACATCAAGGCAGTGTTCCTGCTATTGGAGACAATATTGTTGGAGCAACAACATGGTGGATTGATTGACGTTTAAAGTAATCAATAACACTCTAAGAACGAATTTTGAAACCGTCCATTAATATGGACAAAGCGGACATTTGAGGATTTATCAATGATAACAACAGATGAATTGGAAATGTTTATAGACGGACTGATTGAGCCAAAGATCGTAGAGGTTAAGGATGACACCGAATGACTTTTTCGAGATTGTTAAAGGCACTCTCAGAATATGGGCGAACCGTCATGGGGAAATCCTCAAATGCAAACGCTGTGGGAGAGATTATCGCAGCGCAGGCAAAGATGACGTCGGAGTATGCCCAGAGTGTATTAGAGAAACCACATTTATCGGAGGCCCGCTTGATGACCACTTCAGAAGCTAAACAGAATCTCAGAGAATGGTGCCTGTCACAGGTTGGCTACCATGAGAGCCTTGACGGCTCAAACAAATACGGCGATGGCGATTGGGATGTGAGGCTGTATGGTTTCGATGCAAGCAATGTTCCTTGGTGTGACGTGTTCGTTGACTATGCTTTTATACATTGCTTCGGATACGATGCCGCCACGAAGATGACGTATCAGACACCTGCTGGTTATGCTGCCTGCAAGCTGTCTGCTGATGCCTACAAGAAGAACGGAGCCTACTACTCTCAGCCGGAAGTCGGCGACCAGATCTTCTTCTATTACGGCGGCGACATCAACCACACCGGAATCGTCGTCGACGTCAGCGGTGACACGATCACCTGTGTCGAAGGGAACTTCTCTGATAGTGTTGGACTTACCAAGTACAACATTCGGAACCAGTGGCTTATAGCCGGTTATGGTCGCCCGGATTGGAGTGTTGTGTCTGAGCCTGAGTCAATTGAATCAGATGATACAGATGACGGCATTGATGATGCAGTTGAATCGGAGGAATTTGATATCATCCATCCGAAGCACCGCAGAACCTATATGCATCTTGAGTATGGTGATGGTATAGGAATGCCGATTGCACAGGTACGGGCATGGCAGTCACTCTTGCAGTGCTGGGGATTCATCCTTGACGCTGACGGTGAGTTTGGAACCGACACAGCGAATGCAACCAGACAGTGGCAGCAGAAAGCTGTCGAGATGGGTGCAGATGTTGAAGTGAACGGTGTTGTAGATGAGGATGACTGGAAAGCAGTTGTGGAGGTGCCAGTATGATTATGAACATGGCACTGGGTGGATTCAGAGCGAAGTATGCTGTGACGTATCCATCCGGCTCAACCTGCAAGGTACATTGTGATGCGGAAAGTATCACGCTGACAGCACCGAACACATCCGGCAGCTATACATTCAGCCTCCCGGTGAGAGGCACATGGTATGCCAGCTGCACGGATGGGACACAGACAGTCAAGAGTGTGACACACGTTGTGTCGAACGGTGGCAGTTACAGTGATACTTTAGAATATCCTGTTCCTACACCGACATTCTCGGCAACTGTCAAAGTGACATATCCTACCGGCCTCACCTGCCGTCTGTCCGACGGATCAACCACGCTGTATGCTGACAATACTTCCGGGTACTTTGAATTCACTGTACCGAATGCCGGAACATGGACAGCAACCGCTCCAGGCTGCACAGCACAGCAGGCCAGTGTTACGCAGAGTGGGCAAGAGAGAGCACTGCATCTCCGCATCCCGGTGACAGTCACCATCAGAGGAAACACGAGCTCTTCAACCTACAACGGCAGTGCTAAGACAGCAGAAGGGTATACGGCGACATCAAGCTATTCCCAGTATTCTACCAGCAACTTCTCATTCAGCGGTACGGCACGAGTGACAAGGACGAATGCCGGAACCACATACATGGGCCTTTCCGCATCGCAGTTCACGAACAACAACGATGACTATGCTGTGACGTTCTCAGTTACGGACGGTTATGTGGCAATCAGTCCTCTTGCAGTAAGCGTGTCTGTCACAGGCCACAGTGGGAGTTTCACCTATGATGGCAGCAACCACACTGTATCCGGGTTTGACCTTTCGTCCAGCAGTTCGCTGTACTCTACATCAAACGTCAGTTATTCTGGCACAAGTGCAGCAACGAGGAAAGATGCAGGCACTACAACCGTTTCACTGGACGTTAACAAGTTCAGCAATCTGAACAGCAACTTCACTGTAACGTTCTCCATCCTGGCGAATATCTCAATTACTATCACTCAGAAGAGTGTGACAGTCAATATTACCGGCTCGTCGAATTCCGGCACCTATACCGGAAAAGCAATCACGGCATCCGGCTATACGGCAACGATAGCCACAACGAATTCAGGATACTCCAAGAGTTCGATCAAATTCAACGGAACCTCCTCCGTTTCGAGGACAGATGTCGGCACAAGCTACATGGGCCTGAAAGCATCGGACTTCTCGAATACTGACAGTGCATTTACAGTCACGTTCAACATTGTCACAGACGGTTCCGTGACAGTTACATCAAAGGCAGTCACAGTCAAGGCAAACAATGCCTCTAAGGCATACGGTGCAGCTGATCCGGCATTTACCGCAACAGTCAGCGGAACAGTCGGCAGTGATACTGTGCAGTATTCCATTTCCCGTGTCGCCGGTGAGAATGCCGGAACATACTCCATTATCCCGTCCGGTGCCACTAAACAAGGGAACTACAGTGTTACCTATCAGAACGGCACGTTCACCATCGGTGCACCGACAACCGGTACGGTTATAGTTAATATATCAAGGGCTGCTAACGTATGGTGTACTAACGATGACATCGGATACAGTGATGCAGCGGCTGGAACAACGCAGGCCGTGTTCTCAGGCCTTCAGCCAGGGAACTATCTGATTTACTACACAGATGGTATCCGCAACAATTACCCCGGAATAACAGTGAATGTTGTCGCCGGTGGTACCGTGACATTGAACTATTAAGGTGGTGAACAATATGAACCCAACCGTATTAGCCGCCTTGATAGGTGCGGTTTCTGCCATCATTGTGCAGATCATCTCACAGTGGCAGCAGAACAGTAAAAGACGTATCGAAGAGGCGGCAAGAGAAGCAAAGCTTGAGGAGCGGCTGAAATCGATAGAAAGAAAATTGGATGAACACAATGGATACGCGCAGAAGATAGGCGGCATCCAACAGGACATTGCCTATATCAAAGGCAAGATGGAAAATGGAGGATAACATGAGTAAAGACGATTTCATTCGCAAACTGACGAGCCGGAAGTTCTGGCTTGCAGTGGTAGCACTGGTAACAGGCCTGCTTGCAGCCTTCAATGTGGATGCAGGCACAGTCGAGAAAGTCTCCGGCATCATTATGTCCGGTGCTTCGGTAGTGGCATACATCATTGCTGAAGGGCTTGTGGATGCGGAGAATAAAAATACACACGAAGGTGATTAAAACACCGCTCAGCGCAATCTGACGAGTTTAACTCGAAACTACGATTAACAAGTTAATATCGGGTGGATAAACCGGCCAGTTGAAAAGGGAAAGCCTATCCCCTTCCACCCGTTATTAAGGCAACTACTGAGGCAGTAGTCACTTGGGAAGACCAGGGGATTACTGCCTCTTTTTGTTTGTACGGCATACCAGCCGTAAAGAAATTTTTTGGATTGCCCGACCACAGGCAAGAAAGGAAAACACATGGACGAACAGACAAACGTGAACGAAGTTGTTGAAGAAGTCGAATCTACAGACGGACAGTTTGGTGAAGGTATTTCCGATGCTGAATTTGACGCAATGTGGGATGACGATGACGGAGGCGACTATGAGTTTGTCGAAACTGAATCCGAAGCCGAAGCAGACCAGCAGAGCGAGGAGCAGGTTGAAGAAGAGACAAAACCGGCAGAGACTGAACAGCCTCAGGGAGAAAGTTCAGACCAGGACTATCTCGAACTGAAGCATTTTGACGAAGTACGGAAAGTCTCAAAGGAAGAGGCCAAGACCCTTGCCCAGAAGGGCATGGACTATGACCGAATCCGTGGAAAGCTTGGAGATGCGGAAAACGAAATCTCAAAGCTTCAGAAGTACGAGTCCTTCCTCAAGGAGATCCAGGGAGAGTTTAAAACCCTCGATGACCTGATGATGGACACCCGTGCAAGGGTTAAAGCCGATAAGGATGGAATCAGCTACGAAGATGCGCTGAAGCAGGTGAAGGAAGCAAACCAGCAGAAAGCACCGGAACAGCCGCAGGTAGATAAGGGAACAATCATCCAGGAGATTCGCAAGGCATCCTTTGAGGAATTCGCCCGTGAACATCCAGACATCAAACCCTCTGATATTCCAAAAGAGGTGTGGGATGACCTGGAGAAGACCAACAATCTTACTGCTTCCTACGCAAAGTATGAAGCGAAAAAAATCAAAGAAGAAAATGCTGTTCTGAAAAAGAACGCAGAAAACAAAGCCCGTGCCGTTGGCTCGATGAAATCTTCGGGCAAGGCTCAGAGAGATGAGTTCGATGCCATGTGGTACGAGGACGATTATTGATAATTTATAGGAGATATAACTATGCCTACTATTAATCATGGTGCTGCTTTCGGCGGTTCTGCTTCTTCCCTCCGTTCTGCTGCCGCTTATACCGGTGCAGTCTATAACCTCAATGAGCGTTATGAAAAGAAGCTCGACGAACGTTTCAAATTCAAATCCTACACTGATACTGCTGCCAATCTGAACAACTTCAGCTGGGCAAATGCAAATGCAATTGTCATCGAGACTGAGGGCGATGGCCAGATCAATGCCTACGACTTCGGTGCTGCTCTTGGCTCCCGCATGGGTGCTATCCACGAGATCAGCGACCAGCGCAACGTGTATCAGCTCCAGCAGGCTTACGCAATCCGCGAGGGTTACGAGAAGCTGTACTCCGATGACAAGCAGAACGAGCGCAAGATCCAGCGCATTCTGAAGAATACCAACGATAACAAACTCGTTCCGTCCATCGACAAGTACCGTCTCCAGAAGTGGGCAGATGGTGCAGGCACCACCGCAGTTCTGACCTCCACCGGCCCTGCCATCAGCGGCACTGCCACTGCTCTGTCTTCTTCCAATGTTGTTCGTGCTCTGCTGACTCTGTCCGCGATGCTCGACAATATGCGTGTTCCTGAGGAAGGCCGTATCGCATTCATCGGCATCACTGATGCTGTTGAGATGCAGCTTGCTTCCGAACTTGCTTACAGCCCTGAGTACATCAAGAAGGGTGCTGTGAACGGTGAAGTCCGCAGACTCGGCAAACTGACTGTTGTGGCAATCCCCGACACCTATATGCCGACTGGTGCAAAGATCATGGTCAAGTGGAAAGGTGCTTCTGCTGACCCGCGCAAGCTCTCCTGGAGCTATGTGTATCCGCACGTTGAAGGTCATTCCGGCCCCGTCATCAACGGTATCTATCGTTATGACTCTTTCGTTCTTGCTCAGAAAGCAAACGGCATTCTGGTTCTCGGCGACAGCACCGCTTCTCCGCAGGCAACTCCGACTGCTGCACTTGCAAGCGGCAAGATCACCTTCACTTCTGCAAGTTCCACCGGCATCGTGTACACCATCGATGGACACAATCCTAAGATTGAGGGCAACGGCACTTCCGTCAACCTCACCACTACCACCGGCACAGCTGTAAATGCTCCTACTGTGTCTTGCTACGTTCAGGCTTATGCAAAGGGTAGCAACAAGGTCAACTCCGGTATCGGCAAGTGGTTCTTTGATGCAACTGCTGGCACTCTTACCGCACTGTCCTACGATCAGGAAGCAGAAATCTGATCCAATGCCTCATAGGGGGAGGGTTATTCCCTCCCCTATTTTCCTATAGGGGGTAAATGTATGGCAACAACTGCAATGGATATTTTCGAGAGGGCGATGCATCTCTCCGACAATGGTGACGAGTCTACCGGAAAATTCGACACCATCGACAACAGGGAATACAAGTACCGCACACTCGCAATCATAAACACAATCATCAATGAAGTTTACCCCTACTCAGACACCTGTGTCATTGAGCCGGGTAAACGTCCCGTCCATGAGTTTCTCACAAGCATGGATGAGGAAATCAACCTCGACAATTACTGCATTGAGGTACTGGCACTCGGCCTTGCTGCGAAGCTGTTCACCGATGAGAACGGGACAATTGCCAACTACTATCAGCAAGAGTATGAGCGCAGGCTTGCGGAACTCAAGCGCGGCGGCATCCCGTCCGGTGCCGAAGCAATTGAGGATGTGTATTCCGGCGGCTATTACGATGAGGATGGAGTGTATCACTACAACACCGGGTATTATCCGCACAGCGAATTTGCATGGTGGGCTTGAGGGGTGATCTGAATGTCAACTATCAGAGCAACCGCAAACCAGTCAGTCTATAAGATTGAGAAGTTTCTCGGCATGAACGAGAACCCTGACGGTGATACCAAGCTGAAGCTGGGAGAAGCATCTGTCTGTAGAAACTGGAAAGTAACCCGTGACCGGAACCTACAGCGCAGGCCGGGATTCCATGCGAAGATTGATCTCGGCACAGGCAAACCCGTTATGGGGATGTGGTTTGGAAACATTCACGGTGTAGAAACCGGGCTTGCTGCATCCGGCGGCTATATGTGGAAGTTCTATGAAGACGGATACATGGAAAAGCCGTACAAGCTTGGCCCTATTGAAACCGACAACCAGGTTAACTTCTTCGCCTACAACGATGAGGTATTCATTCTTAATGGTGAGGAATACTACACCTACGATGGTTCCCGTTTTGGCATCGTGCTCGGATACCGCCCTCTCGTGATTACCGGAAGAGATCCGACAGGAACAGACGGTGAACTGCTGGAGGAAGTAAATAAGCTGACTGGAATGAGACGTGTGTGGTTCTCACCGGATGGCACTGCGACAAACTTCCTACTGCCGGAACGTGACCTGCTGTCTGTTGACTATGTGCAGATTAATGCGACAGGTGAAAAGATGCTGCCGGAAGAATACAGCTATGACAAATGGACTGGCATGGTGACATTCAACACAGCACCGGAGAGAGGAACAAACACCATTGAGATAGGTTACTCCGCACCTGCCAAATACCGGGCAGAGCTTGCACGGATGACGAATGCGGAACTGTTTCTCGGAGCACAGGACAACGCTGTATTTCTGTATGGCAACGGCACTAATGAGGCTTTCTACTCCTCTATCGATTATGACGGTGTTCCCCGTGCTGACTATTTCCCGGACCTGAATGAAATGGCTGTGGCAGATAAGAACACACCCATTACCGGGATGATTCGCCACTACTCTCAGCTTATCTGCTACAAGACGAATTCCGCATACTCTGTGCAGTACGGCATGATTACCGATGCTCAGGGGAACAATCAATGGGGATTCTACGTCAAGCCTATTAACAAGCAGATTGGCAATGTGGCACTTGGGCAGGTACGGCTCGTTCTGAATTCCCCGTTCACGCTGCATGGCAATGATTTGTATGAATGGCATAACACTTCCTCTTATTCTTCCAACCTCTCGGTGGATGAACGTCAGGCAAGAGTGGCATCTGACAGAATCTATGCGACACTCGGCACTTTTGATTTCCGCAAGTGTTACTGCTATGACGATAACGATAACCAGGAATATTACATCTGGCACAAGGACGAGGCACTCGTCTACAACTATGCTGCCGATGCCTGGTATCTGTACACGGGCAAGGAAGTCCATTCGATGTGCAATGTATATGGTGTTGCACTCTTCGGTTCCGCAGACGGAAAGATTCTCGAACTGTCTGAAGACTATCTGAATGATGATGGTGTTGCAATCGACAGCTATTGGGAAAGCGGCTCCATCGATTTTGGGAAAGCCTATATGCGGAAACTGATGACGGAAGTGTGGGTAGGTATCAAACCACAGGAACGTTCTTCTGTTGTGGTAACTGTGATGACTAATAAAAAGTCTGAGTACACAGAGAAGACGGTGGAATCCAATCTTTCCACATTCTGGCACATGAATTTTGCTGATTTCTCATTCATGGTTAACCGGAAACCACAAGTGAAGAAATTGAAGATAAAGGCGAAGAAATTCGCATTCCTGAAGTTTGTTCTTAAATCTCAGGAACTGTACACAACGGCCACAGTCCTACTGGTTGACCCGAAGATCAGGGAAACCGGATTCACAAAATAAAGGAGTAATAACATGGCTCTTTCACTACTCGAAGCTGAAGTTGAGAACGTGTCGGCTCTCAGCGACCAGCCTAATGATAACGATGGCCTGTCTGCTGATGAACTCAAAGCGGTTTTTGATGCGGCAGGTGTAGCAATTAAAAACTATCTCAACAACATACTCGTGCCGGAACTCGAAGCGGCAATCAATGCGGCGGCAAGTGGTATTGCTATGGATGCTCTGTCCGGTTCCATGTTCATCGACGGCACAATCACAGCAGATAAACTTTCCCAGGAGGAAGGGCTTGAGGCTGTAGTTACCAATGCAGTCAGAGACTATGCCATCACGATTAATAAGCTGGCAATGCCTCTTCAGACACTCATCAGTAACCTTCAGAACTCCGTCAACACTCTGACCACTACGATGGGAACAAAGGCGACGCTGTCCGCACTGGCGAATGTTGCGAAGAGCGGAAACTACAGTGACCTCAACGGCCTGCCCACTATCCCGGTGATTGATGCTACAGCCGTAGCGGATTCCACCAACGGGCTTCAGAGCCGTATCATTCAGCAGATGCTGGAGCAGAAAGCGGACAAATCCCATGCCGTCAATGCGAATACATTCGGGCTTGGCTCCAACAGTCTGTATGGACACGTCAAGCTGTCTGATGAGACGAACTCCACAAGCGGACAGGGTGCAGGCATTGCGGCGACTCCGGCAGCTGTCAAGGCAGCATATGACCTTGCCAATGGCAAAGCACCGAATTCCCATGTTTCCCAGGTAGCGAATGACACCACACTCGGACACGTCAAAGTATCTGCCGGAACCTGCACACTCAGCAGCGGCTCCCGTGCATGGTCAAACGTTGCTGTGAGCGGTGCGACGTTCAACTCCAATGACCTTGTGTTTATCGCACCTGCCACGGCATCCACCACACAGTGGATGGACAACAGTGTCAGACCTACGGCACAGGGAACAAACGTTCTTTCCTTTGCCGCATCCACCAACACCACCGCAGTTATTACAGTAAACGTTGTAGTAATTAAGCTCAGATAATAGGAGGGTTATTATGGCAGACGAAATTACTTATGACTCCACCCAACCCGTAAGGAGTCAAGCGTCCGCGACCTACACGCCGACAGGGCTTTCAGACCAGAATAACCTGAATGCGTACAACGCAAACCGCGAACAGAAAATTCAGAACACTTACAATGCTGCTCTGAACAACACAAAGGCCGGGCTGAAGACAGCTTATGACCAGAATCTCTCTGACCTGCAAGCAGCCCGTGACAAGATTTCTCCGCAGTATCAGCAGAGTGCAAATGCTCTCGCTGCTGAGTATGAGCGGCAGAAGAGAAACAACAATATGCAGGGTGCTGCCAATGGGCTGAACACCGGAGCGGGCTCCCAGCTTGCCCTTGGCCAGTCTATGGCATATCAGCGGAATGCCGGTAACCTGGCACGTTCCGAAAACGAGGCACTCAATGAAGCTAACCGTGGCATCGCAGATCTCGGTGTGCAGTATCAGAATCAGATTGCACAGGCTGTGGCGGCAAACGATTACAAGCAGGCACAGGCCATGCTCGACGAGTATGAGAATCAGTATCAGCGGCAGATGACTCTTGAGAATCAGAATTATCAGAGACAGCAGCAGGCTGAACAGCAGGCATACCAGAGAGCCTTCAACGAGGAGAATCGTGATTACTCTCGTGCCTATGACATTGAAAACCGTGATTATAACCGGAACTTGAACCTCGAAAACAGAGACTATGACCGGGCATGGAATGAAGATGACAGGGCATACACGAGGAACTGGAATCAGGACGAACGTGATTATAACCGTGCCTGGAATGAGGAAAACCGGAACTACTCCCGTTATTGGGATGAGGATGACCGGATGTACAACCGTCTTACTTCTGAGGATGAGCGGAATTACAACCGTGCATACAATGAGGAGAACAGGGATTACACCCGTGCGTTCAACGAGGAGAACCGGGATTATACCAGAGCATACAACGAAGAGAACCGTGACTTCGGACGTGCCTGGGATCTTGAGAATCGTGACTACACCCGTGACTGGAATCAGAATGACCGTGACTACACTCGTGCCTATAATGAAGAGAATCGTGATTATACGAGGGCATTCAACGAGGACGAGAGAGACTACACGAGGGCATGGAACCAGGATGAGAGAACGTATGACCGGACGATGACCGAAGCAGCAAACCGTGCAGAGTACGGTGACTTCTCCGGTTATGCGGCAATCTACGGGCAGGGCATTGCGGACTCCATGCGTGACGTATGGATTGCACAGAATCCGATGGTAGCATACTCGATGGGTGCTATTACCGCAGAAGAGTATCAGATGCTTACTGGTAAGTATCCGTACAACAGTTCCGGTGGTTCAAGCTATTCCGGCTACCGTGGAGGCGGTGGCGGTGGTTATGGTGGTGGTGGAACCACAAGCACTGCGACTGATACGTCACAGGGAGCAAACGTGACATTTAACGGTGTTGTCAATGCTATTGCACAAGGCTATTCACTTAACCAGATTAAAGCCGCTTCAGCTAATCCGCAGCTTGCTGAGGATCTTTACGTCACAGCAGTTTCCGGCAGATCTAACATTGCACCTGCAAGGGGCGGCTCAAGAAGCGTAGGTGGTGAACTTGCCCGTGCAGCAGCAAGTTCTACAGCACAACCTGTCTCTAACACAGCAAATGCTCTCGCACAAGCCGCTGCGGCGAAATATCAAGCCGATGGAATGAAGCGGACAAATGCCGCAAAATAACGTCGTCAAGGAGTAATTATGGCAGATAACAAGCTGTATAATATTCTCCAATCAAGAGAATCAAATTTTAATAGCATTTCTGAAGCCCGCGCACAGTTTCCAATGGGTGACATTGTGCAGCAAGCGGCAGCACCTGTCTATTCCACGAACTATTTGGCAGACCATGCTAATCCAAATTATGATAGTTCTCAGCGGCATCAGACAGAGGAACAGAAACCAAGCATTTGGAAGAGCATAGGAGACGCTTTTACCAAGTCTCCTAATGAGATGGCAGGTGTTACGAAAAGTGAGACGAAGACACCAAACTATCTCAGTACATCTACACAGCCTACTGCCACAGGATTCGGTACCGGTAATTTCGCCGGTACCGATTGGCGGTATTCCAAAGACAACAAGTACAAAGGCGAACAGTTGCTATCTGAGGAAGATTCATCCGGCGAACAGTTACAAGCAGCAGAAGCACCAAAGCCGAAAACGGATATCAAAACGAATGACGAACGTGATGCTCTTATCAAAGAGTATTCACGGATTCAGAATTCCAATGCGATTCCAGCAGTACAACGGAAAAATGAAATCCGTGC
>Ga0326512_10003105_pt1 | contig 12235 bp, 17 predicted proteins | sample 1_2617_0518_D_FD_203652 | JGI IMG/M metagenome (GOLD analysis project Ga0326512, IMG submission 203652) | Bovine rumen microbial communities from UC Davis, California, United States - 1_2617_0518 | ecosystem: Host-associated > Mammals > Digestive system > Stomach > Rumen | place: USA... | reverse complement strand
TAAACCGTCCTTTAAGTCACTTATCTCATCTCCAGTTTTCTTAGCATCGGCTGCTGCACCCTGGATCGTGAGGCTATCGTCTACAACCACCGCACTGCCCACAGGATCAACATGCTCTGTAAGCCAGGATGAGACCTCCGGCGGAATCTTCTCATCAATCTGGGTATCTATATCTTCTGAAATATCATTTATCTGCTCTTGCAATAAGGGCAGTTCTGTGTCCACTTCTTCAGACAAGGCAAGAATGCCATTGTCCATATGGTTTAAGTTGGCGGCATCTATTGGGGTGTCCGTGGACGGGGCATCCTGCCAGCCAACTCTTGTGTATCTTACTGACATAATCACTCGCCTTCCTTTTCAAAGTAGTTTATTGATACGGTTACAGTAAAGGACTCTGGTATGGTAAGATCGCTGTCCGTGATATTCCAATAATTGAACGTTACTGTCCTGCGATCTTCGCTAAGTTTGAAATCAGTAGACAAACTCTCTTCATACTCTTCAGGAACACCACTGATAATTGTGCTTATAACAGTAGCATCTATTGGAATGTATGAAGAAGTCCTTGTATTCACTTCAATCATACCAGCATGAGCAAGCAGAGTCCCGGCGTCAATCGGGAAATAAAGGCTCATCGTCTTAACAGGTCTGTCGTACGGATGAAGATTCCCTGCCGGATAGACCAGAGTATTCGGAAACAGTTTCCATTCATCCGGCATCTCCTCTTTTGGTGTTGTGAGCTCAATTATTTCGTCAGGGAACGGAAGTCTTGGTTCCTCATCGTCAGTACCGTACAGTATCTCCTCAAGGGTCTGCAAAACGTCGCTGTCAAGAAGCGTCGAGTCAAGAACGATTTCACTCATTGGGTCGAAGTCTTCATCGTCCACTGGCTGAGGAAATGTCTCGAATGAGATCTCCGTCTCCTGGATGTCCATAGACTCATTTACCGTGGAGTACGACCTGGAAAAGTCCGTAACCTTCATGTTGTAGATAAGGTGGAGCTTGTACCCATGCTCCGTACCTTCGGTATCATTACCTTTTCTACTCCTATAGCAAAAGCCAAACTGGTCTCGATCCTGCTGTCTTGCATAGATTCCGGGTGCAATCTCCCTCTCGCCCAAGTAGTCCTCAAACTCGTCAGGAAATGTGTAGCATTTGATTGATCCGGAGTATTCTTCAGAAGTGTACTCAGAACCAACCTTAACACCTCCTGAGTACAAAGGACTTGCGTCTCTTCCACCTGTGTTATCATCAACTCCGGTAAGACCATTCCACGCAACCCCGCCAGTGTAAATTCCGCCCTCATAGCGGTAAAAGACGCCATGGTCGACGCCTATCTCATACTTACGCTCGCCAAGAGCGTCCCAGGTGAGTGTTGCCATAGCGTCACCTCCTTAATGGTTACTTCTTAGGTTTCTTCCAAGGCTTCTTAACCTTTCTGGCATCATAGTTCTCATAATATTCCTGTCTTGCCACGTTACCAAGGCTCTTATTATTTCTCCTATTAGCACTTCCGGCACGAGCAGCGGATCTCCATCTCCCAGAACCATTTGCTCTGGATTGGTTATACTTAAGAGCTCCATATGAGCCAAGGAGCGATGCCTGAGCAAAGGTCTTTCTGGAACTCATCCGGGCAATACGTTCGTTAGTAGCTTTATCCTGTTTCGAATAAAGTCGATTCGCAGACGCAACTCTCTCCTTCATCCACTGCTCTCTGGACGCCGCAATCTTTCTCTGCTTCTGATCCTTTGTCAGGGATTTATCTCTCTTAATTGCCTTACGATTCGTTTTGTACATGGCCTTGGCAGCTCTAACTCGTCTGTCGTGCCTAATTCCCCAGCGCATGCCAAGGACACCGTGATGCTGCAGAGAATCTTCGGCGCCAGAACGAACTATCGCGTAGTATTCACTCATTTTGATTTCACCTTCTTCCCCTTTTTAATGGTTGCTGTACCTTTGGCCACTTTCTTCTTTCTTTGATGAGGACGATCGGACCACTGGGCGGTACCATCTCCTGTTTTCTTACCTTCTGACACTTTTACTGAGTTCGTATCGACGCGCCAGGAAGATAGAGAGGGGAGCCCCAACAATTTCGCCAATCTGTTCCTTTTTCTATACAGCTTTGCCGTTGTTTTAGTATAAGTACCGTCTTCGTTCTTATCCACTTTCTTATAATCCTTAACATCCCAGCCAAGATCGTGGTAGCCCTTCTTTGCTTTCTCAGATACGCCCTTAGCAGCGCGCTTAACCTGATATGTAGCAGCCCCGGCAGCCTTTCCAACACCGCTGTTAGAAATCTTTCCAAGAAGTGTTTTATCGTATTTATTCTTCGCCTTCTCATACTCACCATAGGTTTTCTTAGTAAGGGCTTTATCTTTTACCAAAGTCTTTGCAAGCTTCTTCTCTAAATTTCCACCCGGCTTAAAATTTGGGTCAGTCTTAGCCATAGCAACAGCAAGCGATAGATTCTTTCCCTGATTGTAGAAAGCATCTTTCATAGCTTTGCCGGTTTTCTTTTTCCTTATAAGAGCGCTTACGCCAACCTTATCGTCGACTGCTTTTACAGCACTCTTTGCGCCGCTTGCAACTCCTCCGGCAGCCTTCCCGGCTTGATACGCAGCGTATTCGGCAGGATTATAAAAGTAACGGTACTTGCTTCCCACCTGCACTCTGGTAAAATATTTGTGGTTCTTTTTCTGAGAACCTTTCTTTCCAAAGCCAAAGAGGTGTTCAAGATGGTCATCCTGCCCTTCTCTGACTACGGCGTAGTATTCGCTCATCTTTAACCTCACTCAAATGAATCTTTGTATAATTTGTAAACAACCCACGCATCCATCAGGGCGGAAACGTTATCAATCTTCTGCTCATAGCGATCCTTTAAAAGCTTCCTGTTTCCGTTAGTGTCTTCAATGGTTATACAGTTACCCATCGTAAAGGACATTATCTCCTCGTCAAAGAGAAGCTTCCTATCTTCTGCAAGATGCTTAAGCTCGCCAAGAGGAACCGACTCGGTTCTGGCTCCCTGTATTACTTTCTCAACGCCGAAAGAGCCATTCTCGCTCTCCCATCTTTCGATAAACTCTCTTGCGTTATACGGATCGTATCCAACTGCCCGAACGTCGTATGCAACTCTTCCGTTGATGAAGTCATACAGATTCTCATAAACCATAGTCATGTCAAGAGCAGTGCCCGGCATGACGATGAGCGAGCCTTCGCTTAAGAACTTCTCGTATTTCATCCTCATGGCCATCGGAAGCTTGTACAAAGTCCGCTCCGTTATGTAACTTCTTGCCTTTACACCAAACCTGTCACCGCCAAGCGGGAAGAGGAATGTAAAAGCACAGAAGTCATCGCCTCTTGACAAGTCGCACCCCATGGCACAGGGAAGCTGCCAGAACTCTCTTTTCTTATGAAGCTTAGTTTCCTCATAAGTAAAGAAATAGGTATAGCCTTCCATCGGGATGCCAAACCTTTTGGCTAAAATATCATTTCGAGATGCCGGCGCTTTCTCAGCCCTTTCCTTATCAAGCTGGTAAGTCTCATAGCTTACCGTCTTTCCAAGGTTGGGATTGGCTTTGAGCCACATTGCCGGATTCTCGACTTCCTTAATGTCGTCGAGTCTGTAGTAGAAGATTGAGACATGCGGAGCGATATAGTCGCCTCTAAGAATGGACATAAGCTCCATTTTGATCGTATCGCCAACCGAGTTTCGAACCGTTCCTTCAGATGAGATTGCAAGGATTGTGTATGTTTCGTTTTTACTTGCGCCCTGCTCCAAAGTACCGATAACGTCCTCTCTGATATCGCCCGACAGCCATTCGTCGACCGAGTTAATCGGGGAATTAAGACCCTGAAGCTTATCAATCGACATGGGTCTGACCTCAAGGAGCGACCCAGTTAAGAAGTTCTGAATTCCCTTCTTTGTTGAGGCAAGTTTTACTCTGTTTGCCTTAAGACCCGTTGTGTTCTGAAGGGAACCTTCAGTTAGAAACTTAAAGAAAGGACCCCTCGACCTTACAATCGCAGTTCGAATCGGGCCCATGACCTCTTCCGCCTGCGGCATTGTAGGTGCCGTGGTTACCTGATGTGTTGTTGCAGGGTTTACAGTTAATTCGTATGCCTGAATACAGGCAACGTACATCGATTTGGCTGATCCTCTGGCCGTTATTATGTACTGCTTTTTAGTCAGCCTCTTTTTGTGCTTCCTCGTTACGTATCTACCGCCTGACTTATTCTGATACGGCTCAAAAGCACTGATTTCTTCGTAGTAATACCAACCGTAAAGCTCCTCTCCCCACAGCTTGAACGAATCGAGCAAATGAAGGTCAGAGCCATCGGTAAGCGTGAGCTCGTTTTCACAGAACCTGATCCATCCCTCAACCGCCTGATCGTCGTAGTAAACTCCGGGGTTTCTGATAAGGTCGTCGATTCGGTTCATTTCCATGGAAATCTCACGGTTTATTGGTATTTCGCCGCGAAGCACTTTCTCCCTAAACTGTCCATAGTACTTAGGAGTTGCGGTGTTTGAAAGCATTAAACCAACTCCTTTTCTATGTTATAGTCCGAGACGCCTTCTGTTGTTATCGGACAAATCGGATGTTAAATTATCAAGATCTTTTAAAACCTCACTCATTGGCTTGCTGCCACTGCCCTTAGGTAACGTAATGTTCCTTGGTTTTGGAAGATCAGAAACCTTCTTATCTCTCGTTGCGCTAGAGAAGATGCTATAATCTCCGCTTCCAAGCTTGAATCCAGAATCAAAGTTTGCTTTTGGCTTCGCCGGTTCTGGAGCCTTGCCTGTTTTAGATTCTATATACCGGTCAAGTTTCTCATTGAATTTGGGAAGTGAATCGCTGGTTGAAAACTTTGGCTGCTTAAATACGCCATAGTCGCCATCTTTAAGCTTAAACCCCTGGTCAATCTTTCCATGACCGCTTACGCTTGCTTGAAGTTTTCGCTGCTTCACCTCATCGCTTTCGTTTTCCTCTCGCTTGGTTCCGCTAATGTTCTTAAGCCAGTCAAGGGTTTCGTTGTCTTTGATTCGGTCGCTAGCCTCTTTGAGCTGCTTCTCGGTTTTCTTCTGCTGATACTTCTCATTAGCTTTATTTGCAGCATCTTTTGTTATGTTTCCAGCCAGCTTTAAAGCTCTATCGATAATATCAGGCTCATCGTTCTTAGATCCGTCACTGCTACCGCTATCGTCCACGCTATTAAGAATAGACTTAGTATCAAGCCCGAATTCTTCCCTAAGACTCGTAAACGCCTTATGAGCATTCACAACAGCATCCGCGCCAGTCTTCACGGCGCCAAGCCCTTTGATGACTTTATCAAAAGTTGAAGGCGGAAGACCCTTCTTATACTTGTCAAGGTTCTCGGCAGTTTTACCAAGAGCCTGTGCCCTTTTAGATAATTTCAAAAGATCATCGTCAGTCATCTGGCCTTTAAGCTCTGAGATTTTCTTAAAGTCAACGTTAGCGATGGCCTTATCAATATCAGATCTAAGGTTCTTTCTAGCTTCTTCTTCTTTAGCCTCTTTCTTCTCGGCTTTAGCCTGCGCCTTCGCCTCTTTCTTTTCGGCTCTTGCAGCTTTTCTCTCTGCTCTCTTTTTAACCCGGTCTTCCGATCGTCTTTTTTTACCGGCGTTCTTCAGAGTCCCGTCATAGTTCTGAAATCTTCGAATTCCCCATTTCTGGCCTAAGATTCCATGATGCTCTAAAAACGAGCCGTTTTCCATTTCATCATAGTATTCGAGCATGGGTTTTACTCACCCCCTGTCTGGTCCTCCAGCGTTTTGCTATACGCACTCGAGCTGATCCCAAGAAGCGCCCCAAGGAACGTATCTACTGCGGCGATCGTGCCGACAACCTCTGTTGCATACGGAAATCCCCAGATCTTTGACAGCGCAAAGTAAAGCGTTCCTGCTGCCGGAAGAAGAATCTGCGCAATCCATTTAAGATAGTCATACGTCTTATTGCTCATCTTCATACATAAACTCCTTTCTTCTTGTCTCTATGTCGATCTTCTCAGCCTCGTCCTCAGAAACGATCTTAAGTTTCTGGCAAGCCTCATAACCGATCTTTCCATCTCCGTTCCCACCCGCTTCAAAGTACGGCTGGGCAAGCATCTCTAAATTTCCTTTTTCTTTGACAGTGATACATCCTCTTCGCACGTACTTGCCACTAAGATAAATAATCTTGTCATGGCCGAGGGCAACCAGCATCTTCGACTGTGCTGATTCTTTAGCCTCTTCTTTTTCTCTCCGTCTATCTCTTCTCTGAAGCAGGTATATGACTAAACTCATAACTCCAGAGGAAGAGAAAGCGGAGATCAGTGCCGTAACAATTACCACATCGATCTTCACTTCTCTTCCCTCCTTTTACTTACTTCTCGGATTCGAGGATAAGCCATGCTCCGTCCCCGCCAAAAGAGCCAAGACCACCATTTCCAGTTACAGCGGCTACGTCAGCAGCCGAAAGCCCATTATTATCTACAAAAGACATAATAAAGCTCCTTTCTCCCGTATAAGTTACGGGTAGATATGATATGTTTAGTTGCTTCTCGCGAGAAAAGAAAAGCCCGGGAGTTGCACCCGGGTTAGACTGTTCTCTTCTGTTAAATTGTTGTGATTTTATAACTTCGTTAAATTGCCCTTTAAGTTAGTTTTGATTTATGCCTTAAAGATTGCTTTACGCCTGTCATGCCCTGATTGTTGCAACATGCAAATCAAAATCAACCAAATATATATTGGTTAGATTTCCTATCCATGTATCAACATTGTCGTGTGGCACATAGAATCTTGCGCTCAATGTATCTCCATCAAATTTCAACTTTGCTGTGCCGTGATATTTCTTGTTGTTTGCAAGAAGGATACACCCTGTTTCGGTACATGCATAATGCTGATACCCTCTAAAATAAGGTGTGCTGATTTTTGCGATTCCGTACTCTCTAGTACCATTGGGTGTCATGCCATCGTTTACGAATCCTGTGATCTCGATATATCCATTGGGCGAATCACTCCACACTCTGCACACACCATTATTTACCTCTGAATAAACATTTCCGCTAATGGCAGACGCATATCCATATTGTGTGAGTGCTGACGATTCAGATGCATAATAAACATCTGCCGTTCCTGTCAGGAATGCTGACACAATGCCTTCTCCAAGTAGCTTCTGCCCGTTGTTGTTCGGGTGCGCTCCATCTGTTTGCCAGATAGTAGTATAGTCGTGCAGGATATACTCAGAGTTTGTGACATATCTCCATCCATAAGTGTTGCTTGCTTTTACATATCTCTTAAAAGATCGATACAGTTGTGTTCGCATTCCTTCGCCAAGTCTGCCCCAACCTATATGCGCAAGGGATATTCTTGCGTTAGGATATATGTTTTTCACATAGGTATCAAAAGCAAGAATTCCCGCCTCAAATGCCTCATCCGTGCCGTAGGATTGCGATGGATCGGAGTCGTTCCAACCACCGCAAACAAATATATCAGTGATTGCCTCTTTATCACTGACGCTTGCCTCCAACAATTTTAAACTGGAAAGGAAACCACCACTTCCGAACCCTGTTCCAACTACAAATTTTTCAAAAAAATCTACACCCTCTGACAGGTTTAAACCGTCTCTTACATATTCCCAATAGAATTTTGTAATATCTGAGTCGGAATTCTGGATACCGTAAGAATCACCGATCATGATAAGATTTGTATGCTTCTTTGCGCCGTAGATACCGCTGTTTGCATAGGGGATATATCCTTGCTTGTATGCACCTCTACTGATTTTTGCATACTGTCCGTCATATGCTGTTCCGCAACAAAAACGAACATAAGCAACACCGCTCGGAACGGTAAATGAACCATCAAGTTTTTGGGATAACGAATCGTTCGGGCGATAAGTATAATCCGAACCGTAGCACGACACACTGTTTACAACACCTGTTAATCCAAGGACTAGTTTTCCCTCAATGGTCGCACCTTCATCGACCTTGATAAACCCTGTGTTTACCCAGTTTGTATCACTCGGCTCAACAACTTCCCCCGTTGCCGTTGCTACATATCCATTGTTCGGAAAGTGATCCTCATCAATGTAAAATCTAGTAGGATACCACGCATCAGTGTAAGGATATAAATCTTCCTTTAACGAAGTTATCTCATCTCCGGTCTTCTTAGCATCAGCCGCCGCTCCTTCGATCGATAAGGTATCGTCTACAACTACCGCAGATCCAACAGGATCCACATGCTCGTTAAGCCAGTCTGTTACATATTCGCCAACGCCGCCGCCAAGTTCCTGCTCTATCTCAGCCACATCTGAGTAAAGACCGGCAACTCCTTCTTCCAGTCTGTTTAGATTATCGGCATTGATGGGGGTTTCCGTAGATGGATAATTCTCCCAGGTAAGCCGTCTAAAATCTACTTTCATATTCCCTCCTTATTTCTTAAACGCTCCGGCGCTTTGCCTTGCAGACTCGTACTGCGATTGGCTAACCATGCCGGAATTGAGCATCTGCTGTATGATCATGCCAGGGTTAGCTCCATTTTGAAGCTGATTCATTAAAAGGTTATACTGCTGAGGATTAATAGATCCGCTCTGGTAGCCCTGCTGCAAAAGACTCATAACCGCCTGCTGTGGGTTCTGCCTGGCCATACCTATAACCTGCATCATGTTTAAAAGATTACCCATTAGACTCACCTCCGAGCTCGGACAAGAGCTTATCTAGTTTCTTAGACAGGCTCTCAAACTCTTCTCTTGACACCCCTGTGTTTGAAGGAGCTTTTGGCGTAGTCTCCTCGAACGGAAACTCACGAAGTGATTCCGGAACTCCGTTAGTAGAGGTGGACTTGAGCCAGAACTTTTTAAGATTAAACGACAGCAAAAGAACCGTTACCCCCGCTGCTACAGGATAGTTTTTAACCTCATCCTCCGAACTTACAAAGATCGTCATGATCGAGCCCGGAGTCTGCTGAGCCTGAGGGAGAGGAACCGCTGTCTGAAAATTGCCCATAGGAGCCGCGTTCATCGGAACTGCTGTCTGATAGTAATTGGTATTGTAAGCTGGCATCATTTATCTCCTTTCGTAGTAATAGATCGGAACTTCCCATCCCGAATCCCATGTGTCATAGTAATCACCATCTATGACCGCCACCACATGAGACCCGGTAGCGACTAGAAATCGCCCTCTTGGGTGATCCATGCAAAATTCCTTAATCGTATAGCACGCAGGACACGTATCTGGTATTACGTGTCTCCTGTACCCATTTAAGATTAAGTACTCGCCCCACGAGCTGTTCGATGAGGGCATATCATTTAGGTAGTAACTTGTCATGGCAAGGTCTGCGTGAGTGTCCCTCCAGGACTGGTTCATCAAGACCGAAATAGCCCTTACAGTACAATCGCCGGTATTCTTGTTTACGGGGTTTGCATTAAAGCGAACGAACATCTCCTATCTCCCTTTTATCAACAATTCGCCACTCAAGCTCCTTGACATTCTCGTTCATCGCATTCATGAGAATGCCGGAGGTTGGAGGATCGAAGTAAAGGGTAACCTTCTTAGACAGATAGGTTTTCACCTCAGGGATCGACAGGCCAAGGGCTGTTTCGTTTGCAAGGAATGCATCCCATGAGCCTTCGTTCTCATCGGAAATCTGATAACCGTACACCCCGACCCCAAGCTCGTTAAGCGTGCCAAGAACAGTGTTCGTGTACTCGATGATCTCGGCATCAAACGGAGTATAGTCAGGAGGGAGGTTCTTCTTGGCAGTTTCTAAAATGCTGTCCATGTTCATTTTGATTTCTTCACCTCCTCACTTTATAGTAAGTCGCGGGAACCGTCGTACGAGCATAAACGCCAAGCAAAAGAGCAAGTCGCTGACCTCCCGTTTGGAAACTCCTCGAAGTACGTATCTGTCGTACTGTATAACCCGACTCTCCGGCATTTCTAGCAATTTGCTCAGCTGAAGCACGGCGGCCAATCGACTTCCACGAACTACTTTCAGCAGCTTTCTTGTGCATATAACTCTTATCGGTTAGCTGTTGGAGTTTCTGATCGTACCGCCCATCGTAATTCTTGCTATACAAGCGTCTGATTTTCGATTCGGTCTGCAGATGTTTCTTATTAGAGTTGTAAGCTTCAAAAGCGTCGTAACCCGCGGCTTTATCTTCGGCATTCAAATACCTGTTAAGCTCTTTAAGGGCTTTCTTTTCTGTTTTTCCCGCAAGCTTTTTATCGCCAGATTCAAGCGCCAGCACATGCGCTTTGGCTGCGGCTGCGCTCTTTTCTTTCCTGCGCTCTGCTTTCTGCTCGTACTTATTGTATTCAGTTCTCTCAGGAACCGGATGATCCATCTTGTAACGAGCAAATGCCTGCCCGTCAATATGTCCGCCGCGAATAGAATTGTACCCATCCGTTTCGAGTTCCCTCATTATGTCTTTTTTCTCTTTTGAGCTGAATGCAAAGTCGTTATCCAGCGCATCCTTAACATACTTTGTATACACCTTGGGATCTTTAATGAAATTTTGGTAATGCTCTTGCTCAGCTGTAGCGGTACTGTATCGCTTCTTTCCCGCAGATGTTAAGGATCCGTCTTTATTCTGATACCTTCTCACTCCCCACTTCTGACCAAGAATCCCATGGTGGGATAAGAATGACGTCTCTTCGGTTCCGTAATAATTCATTTCTACCCACCCCCTAAATCTTTTTCTTAGTAAGTCTTCCTATCGTCGTGTTCCAAATCTTCCGATCAAGCCTTCCAAGAGGTGTGGAATCATGGTAATCCTTAAAACTCTTCTTGGTGCTTTGTTTAGATGTTGTGTATTGCGAGTGCTTTCCAGCAATATCAAGCGCAGCTCTAATGTCCGCCATAGATTTTGGCTTAAGGCTGTTTACAAGCTCCTTGTAGCTCGGTATACCTTTCTTCTTTTTAACAGTGGCAAGTACTTTAGGAGCGCCATACTTTACAGCGGCAACGTCTCTTTTGACTCTGTATTTAGCCTGATCAACAAGGGCTGTGTTTGCCTTGTGAAGCTTGCTAAGCCCGGTCTTATTGGCTATGCTCTTTGCTTTGTAGGCGGCAACTTCGGCAGGCGTGTAGAGATAACGGTAGCTATCTCCTTCCTGTACCCTCATCAGGTACTTGTGATTCTTCTTCGAAGATCCTTTCTTTTGCCCAAAGCCAAAGAAGTGCTCTAAATAGGCGCCGGAAGAATCTCGTACTACAGCGTAATATGTACTCATAATTCTCCTATTTCCACGGGCATGTATCGTTAGGCTTTCTCTCTATCGGCAGTTTCGGGAGCATACGCTCTGAGCCATAGTGGATAGCCTGATGCGTGTCAAATGTCGTGGTTATTAAGTTGTTTAAATCTAATACTTTGGGATCTCGATTAAGAATATCTTCGATCGTGATTGGATTGATGTGATGAATGTAGGCGGCCTGATTGTGGATTTCGAAATCCGGGTGGGCAAGGTCGCATCCCTTATCCCTTTCGATGACTATGTTCCGTATCCTTCGCCATTCGGGATACTTGTACAGCATCTGATTTAAATAGCGCCTTGAACCAAAAGTCGTATCACCAACTTGCCCGGTTATCTTAAGGTACTCGTATCGATCATGGAAATCGGGGATCTCAATTAGCTCCAGATACGTCTTCGTCATCTGGTGTGGAGGATCTATAAGAGCTGAACGCGGCCATAGCATCTGAATACATGGCCTCAATTCTCTTTGCGCTCTCCATAGCCTCCGTCTTTGCTTTCATATACTTCTTCTGTTCTTCCATGATCTCTTTTTCAAGCCTCGCCTTTGTGGATCCACGTCTTAGAAACTCTACAGTCTCCTGAGATGTGGCAGTACCATTCCTGATTCGCTGTTCGACTAGGTCATAGGCTAGTGCAATAAGCTGATCCTCTCGCCTTTCCAAGGATCTAGCCTTTCTAGTCATAGGTTTTGAGGAAAATTCAGGAACCGGTACCGTTTCGATTGGTACTTTCTTCCTTCTTCCCATAAAAATTGCTCCTTTCTTTGCCTAATAGACATCTATAGAAACACAAATACCACTGAACGTGAAAGATCCTCACTCGTTCAGGCGTAAACGAGGCTCAGGGGAGGCCGAAAGGAGACAGCGGCACTTGTGTTTCCATAGACATTTACTAGGTTGTAGGGTACTTTAGGTGAGTTTGTGGTGAGTTTCGGAGAAATATCAGTGCAAAACTTGTAGAAATATCAACCCCCGGAGAAATTTTGAGG
>Ga0326512_10003104_pt1 | contig 12236 bp, 7 predicted proteins | sample 1_2617_0518_D_FD_203652 | JGI IMG/M metagenome (GOLD analysis project Ga0326512, IMG submission 203652) | Bovine rumen microbial communities from UC Davis, California, United States - 1_2617_0518 | ecosystem: Host-associated > Mammals > Digestive system > Stomach > Rumen | place: USA: California... | reverse complement strand
TGCCCCGTTGCGGAAACGAGACTTACAGAGGCCGCCTCTTGGAAATTTCCTTCAATGACGATGTTCTTGCCTCGCGCATAAATCCGAGGTACGACAAACTTGCCTGCCGATTTTAAAGCCATAGTGGAATCGCCCCCCTTCGACGCAGTGTCCCCTACGGCATATAGCGGGGAAAGAGCTTCTGCCCAAAGGCGGTGCATCGCCTGGCCGCCTTTCGTTTCGGCATTCGGATGCACGCCATCGCTTGCGAGCAGTTCGGGATGTTCCTTGAAATACCCGAAAAAATCGGGCCCTGCGGGGAGGTTATTGTCTGCGGTGAGTTTGTCTACGGCATCCAGAAAAGCGGGATTGACTTGCCAGCCGGCCTTTGATGAATCGGTCGCGATAATCCGAGCAATCACAGGCGTGATTCCGTGGGCCTTTGCGGCATCGATAATCGTCTGCATGTTGCTCACGTAGGTATTCAAGTTCCAGTCTCCACCGCCCCAGGCGTCATTCGTACCCATCTCAATGGCCCAGAACTTCACATTGCCGGCGTAATCAAGATATTTGCTCAAGTGCTGAACAACTTCGGTGCTGTTGATGCAGCCAATACCCCCACGCAACATGGCAGGAGTGTATTCTGGGAAACGCGCGTGAATGAGCTGTGCCGTTGTCGAGTCGGTATCCTGCTGCTTGAGGCCCATCTGGCTGATGCTCGTACCCATGAAAAACCATGTGTCGGTACCGCCGTTACTCATGTCGAAGGCCTCGATTTCAAGAATCTGGCCCACGTCGCCTTTACTTACAAACTTGAACCAGGACTTGCCCGCGAATTCAATCTCAATACCGTTAGCCATCACGGCATTATCCACGATAACGGCGACCGATTCCCAATCGCCATCGGTACCGTCGGTTGAATTGGCGGATGTCAGGATCTTGAAATTTGAAAGGGGGACCCCGCTATGCCCGCAGCCGCTCGTAAAATCGGTCGCCCAAGCGCAATCGCCGTAGGATTCCCAGTTGATAAGCAACCTGGTTGGACCTTCGCCCACGTTTATCGCAATTTCCTTGGCGCTACTGCTCTTCCAGTTGGTGAGATAACCGTCGGTCAGGTAGTCGGTAGTCGTTGTACCCGTATGGGCGGGAAGCCCTCCCGAAACCAGCTTGTTCGGAGTAATCGCATGCGCAAGTCCCCAGGCCGATAAGGTAACGACCGAGGCAATCGCCATTTTGTAAAAGGTCCCATTATCCATACACAAATCCAATAATCACTCTAAAGATATACTTTGAAGCCCAGTTTTCATCAAAAAAGAACCGGGCCCAAAATAACTCGTTGAAAAATGCTCATCAAGCTATTTCTTGATGTACAGGGAGCTCTTTGTGTGGCCCTGGACACGTGAGCGCACAATATAGCGCCCCTGCGGGAGTGCGTTCAGGCTCTCGCCCACGTAATGGCCGTTCATGTCAAAGATGCCAATGGTCATTGCAGGGGCGTAATACTGCGGGGCCTTCGCGAGGCGTGTCGTGCCGGATTCGGGGGGCGTTACTGTCGTATCGGGATTGGTATTTGCGGTGTAATTTCCCCAGCCGGGCATGTCTTCGAGCGAAAGGACCCGCTCGTCATCCATATTGCTCTTCCACACGGCATCCTTTGTCTGGCCGGGCCAGGTTCCGCTCCAGGTGCTGTACCACGGCATCCACCAGCTCCATACCGCTTCGTCGGTGTGCATGTTGTTCACGTCGGGAATGGGGCCGTTTTCGCTGAGAGCGAGAATCTTCGTGGCATTCGATGCGTTCTTGAACTTGTCGAATGCGCTCGCGTTGCTGGAATGGTCGTTTGCGCTGTTGTATATGTCGATGGAGAGAACGTCGTAGTATTCGCTGCCCGGATTCCAGGAGGTGACGGTAGAACCTTCGGGGTTGAACACCCAGATCATGTTCTTCACGCCCTTGACCTTTACCATGCGGTCAAATACCAGGCGGTAGAGGGCTGCGAACTGGTCGCCCGAATTGATGCTCCACCAGAACCACTTGCCGCCCGCTTCGTGCAGGGGGCGAAAAATGCCTGCGATACCATCTTTCTGCAGTTCGAGGAAGTAGTCGGCGATGTGGTCGATGTCGGCGACGATACCCTTGTAGGCGGCACTTTCGGTGTTCCATTCGGTAGTGCCGGGCTTGAATCCGGTAGAGAAGTCAAAATCCGTGTATTCGCCGCCGTTGGCCGCACTCTGGATATAGAAGGCGTCCTTTTTGTCGAGCGGGTCTTTCCAGTGCCAGGTAAACGCGGGGATGCCGCCCGCCTTCCACAGGTTCTTCGCGAGGGAAATAGCCTTGTCGGTGTATTCCATGTTCCAGCTGCTGGAGGCGTTCGGGCCCGATGCGAACAGGAAGTCGAGCCCGACGAGTGCCGGGTACTTGCCCGTGCGCGTATAGATGTACTTTACGTCGTCGTGGGTCTTGAAGTCGGCGCCCAGCGTGTAGCCGCTCATGTCGCCGGTCATGATTCCGCTAATCGTCTTCTTGCCGAAGTTTTCGCGCAAGAAACTGTAGAGCTTTACCGCACTCTCGGTCGCTTCCGGGGTGACCGGCTTTGCGGAGAGCTTGAATGCCGCGGATTCGTAGGCGGAAATGTCGATGTAGTCTACGTCAATCCATCCCCAGTATTTCTCGATGGCGATTGTGTTTGCACCCGCCTTGAGCGTGACTGCGGTCGAAAGGTCTGCCCATCCGGTCGTTGCGGCAAAGTCGATTGTGCCTGCGGTTGCGCCATTCACCTTGAGGTAATTGGCCTTGAAATCGCCTGCCTTGTAGCGGATGGTGAGCGTGTATTTGCCTGCCGTTTCGACAGTGACTCCCGTGAATGTAATGTTACCTTCTTGAAGGCTTGCATAGCCTGTGCCCGAGACTTCGCTGCTGTTGACAATTTTTGCCTCGGTTGAGACGGTTGCCGATTCAGCTTCGTACTTGGCAGCGAATGTGGCAGTTGTAAGGGTGGCCGCGAGAATAAAGGCCATTTTTCTTCTAAACATTAGAACTCCTTGATACACCATTGTGCTCTAAATCTATGTTTGCAAACGAGTTTCAAGGCGTCTTTTTTCCGTTAGCTGTGGACAAAAATGTCAACATATTTGTAAAAAATCAACAAAAAGCAGCTGTAAAATTTGATTATTTTGACAATAGAAACTATATTATTGGGGTTGGTAAACTATGTTCGCAAGAAACAAAATCAACATATACGACTACACCGACTACCGCAAGTTCCTGCAGGATTTTTACGAGCTCGAAAAGTCGCTTGACGTGACTTTTAGTTATCGTGTCTTTGCTGCGGCTGTGGACATTGATGCAAGTCTCTTGGTGAAAATCTTGCAGGGGAAACGTCACGTGTCCTCGAAAGGCATCGAGCCGTTTGTTGAATTTTTCCGTTTCAAGGAGGCGAAGGCGGAATACTTCCACGAAATGGTCGCCTACGGCAAGGCCAAAACCGACGAAGATGTGCGCAAGCATTTCGAGGCGCTCCAAAAAATGCGCCCAGCCACTTGCCGCGAGCTAGACGAAGCACGCTACCGCTATTTCCAGCAGTGGTATTACCCGATGATCCGTTCGGCGCTCGACGTGTTTGATTATCGCGATCCGCAAGATGCCGCCGCACTCGGCGAAGCATGCATTCCAAAGCTTTCCGCTTCTCAAGTCGAGAAGGCCGTTGATGCCCTGTTGCAGTTGGGACTTGCCCGCTGCCGCAGGGATGGCCGAGTGGTGCCCACCGAAGCGCACCTCCGCACTCAGGAACACTGGTTGAGCGCCACTATCAGCGACTACCAGGGACGTATCGCGGAACTGGCGCGCGACTCGATTGCAAGCACTCCGAAGGAAAAGCGTGACATCAGCACGCTCACCATGGCACTCGACTCGAGCCAAATCCAGAAAATCCGCAACATTCTTGCCGAAACAAGGAAAGCCATCGTAAACGTGGTCAACGCGATGCCCGCACAGATATGCGATAGCGTTTATCAGTTAAATTTCCAGTTGTTCCCGATGATAAAAAAGGAAGAACGATGAAAGTGTTTCAGGAGATAAAGTCCTGCCTGTCGGCCTGTATCGCATTCGGCTTCGCGCTGACAGCGTTTTCGAGCTGTTCCGATAGCGGGTCCGAAACTGCGGGAGCCACGAGCGAGACGACGAACGGAATTGCCGTTATCGCGTTCGACGGCGCACATACGCCGATACCGCAGGCGCTCGTTACTTTGTATAGACATCCTGATGAAAGCCCCCACGTTTCCGTCCTGGAAACCGCCACTGCAGATGATTCCGGAATGGTGCAATTCGAAACTCAACCGGACCAATGCCAGAATGCAGAGTGTTACATCGAGGGGATTGCCGGCGAAGACTCTTCGCTCATGGTCTGGACGAAACTCGATGCCGTAGATTCCACGACGAATGAAATTGAACTTCTACCGTCCGTGTCGCTTATGGTACGCACAGGAGCCGCCGCTTCTGATTCTACAGTCCTAGGCAGATCCTTGATGCTTGATGCAACACCCTATTCGACCAAGAATGATGGTGGCGATTTTATATTCTCGCATATTCCATCGGGCCTATATACGGTTATAGCGGAGGGCGAGCCCGTTGCCACAGTTTCGCTCGAAGCGGGTTCTTCCGTTGACACACTCATCCGCATTTCAAATCTTACCCGCGAGTTCATTTTCGAGGATTTCGATGATGGCGACAAGCTAAATAACTTGGCAAAGGACTACCCGAATTACGGCTGGTACTACATGCCGCACAAGAGCGCCAGTTTTGAAAGCCCCGATAGTACCGGCGGATTTACGGGAGCACTAATCAATGACAACGCTTCCGGAAAATACCTTTCGTTGAGGTTCTCCATAAAAGAATCGGGCTACGTCATGCTCGGAACGCATCTCGGGCTCGATTCCGGCTACTACGACCTGAGTTCGCTTTCCGCAATCCGCATTAAGGTTCGTGGAAACTGCGACTTTGCCGCTGCACTTGAACATTACCGCGAAATCGAGAACAACAACTACAACAAGGCGCTTTGGTTTGCAAAGGCGAGCGATGAATGGACTGAGCTGGTCTTACGGCCCGGCAAAGAAACGCTGGACAAAAAGAATTACCAGGTCGCCTGGGACGATATTTCGAGCGAAATCGGCATATTCAGCATCTTCATCTATAACGGTTCCCGCCTAGATATAGACGAAATCGTATTCGAGGGAATCGCTCCGGACTCGTTCAGCAAGAAATCGGAATAAAAAAATGGTCGCCCCGGGTGGGACGACCAATTTAATTTCCGGTCTGGGTCCTTCGCGCTGTCGCGCTCAGGATGACACAGTAAATTAGTTACCGCGTTCGAAGCGGATGAAGTTCACGACCTTCAGGCTGGAAAGACCGAGCTGCTTGGCAACGACTTCCTGGAGGTAGTCCTTGACAGAAAGCTTCTTCGGGTTCTTTTCGGACATGAAGAATTCCTGGTCTTCGAGAACGATTTCCTTGAGCACCTTGGCGACGCGGCCGTCAATCTGGCGCTGCAGGAATTCGGGCTTCGGAGCCTTGCCGGAAGCTTCAATCTGAGCCTTGGCGATTTCCTTTTCCTTTTCGATGGTTTCGGCCGGAACGGCGGCATCGTTCAGGGCAACCGGAGCAAATGCGGCAGCCTGCATAGCGATGTCCTTAGCAGCCTGCTTGAGAGCAGCTTCGTCGGCAGAACCTTCGAAAGCGAGTTCGGTGATGACACCGATCTTGCCCTTCATGTGGCTGTAGACACCGAACACGGAGTTCGGGACCTTCTTGATTTCGGCGAACTTGCGGAAGTCGATGTTTTCCTGGATCTTCACGAGGACGTCCTGGAGCACATCGTTCACCTTCTTGCCATCGACAACAGCGTTCTTGAGGTCTTCGACAGAGGCGATGGCCTGAGTCTCGACAGCCTTCACGGCGAGAGCGGCGAGGGCGACGAAGTCGTCGTTGTTGGACACCGGTTCGGTCTCGCAGGAGAGTTCGAAAGCGGCGGCCTTGTCGGCAGTTTCGATGAGGTAGATGCGGCCTTCCTTGGCGGCCTTGTCGGCGCGCTTGGCAGCAACGGCAGCACCCTGCTTGCGGAGGAGTTCCACGGCCTTGTCCATGTCGCCATCAGTTTCAACGAGGGCCTTCTTGCACTGCATCATGCCCACGCCAGTCTTCTGGCGGAGTTCGTTAACGAGGGAAGCGGTAATCTGCATATTACTTGTCCTCGCCGTTGTCGAACTTCTTAACTTCTTCCTTAGAAGCCTTCTTGTCAGTGGAACGCGGCTTGACGTTGGCGGCGATGTAGTCCACAATGAGCTTGATGGACTTCACGGCGTCGTCGTTGGCCGGAATCGGGAAGTCCACGAGCGTCGGGTCGACGTTCGTGTCGCAAATGCCGATGATAGGAATGTGGAGGCGACGAGCTTCGGCCACGGCAATCTTTTCGTGGGCGAGGTCAGTCACGACCAGGAGGCCCGGGAGGTTCACCATTTCACGGATGCCACCGAACACGCTGAGCAGCTTTTCGCGTTCGCGGTTCTTGTCGAGCACTTCCTTCTTGGAGAGGGCCTGGAAAGTTCCGTCCTGTTCCATGGCATCGATCTTGTCGATCTTCTTGATGGACTTACGAACCGTCTGGAAGTTCGTGAGCATACCACCGAGCCAGCGGTTGGTGACGGAGAACTGGTTGCAGACGGCAGCAGCGTCGAGCACGCACTGACGAGCAGTGGGCTTGGTGCCGACGAAGAGCACGGTCTTGCCAGATTCGGAGATCTTGGCGGCGGCCTTGGCGGCTTCTTCGAGGAGGTCGCGGGTCTTGGAGAGGTTAAGAACGTAGATGCCGTTCTTTTCCGCCAGGATGTAGGGTTTCATTTTCGGGTTCCAGCGCTGAGTCTGGTGACCAAAGTGGGAGCCTGCAGCAAGCAGGTCTTCAACGGAAGGCAGATTTGCCATAATGTATTCCTTTCGGTTAGTTCTACCCGGCATGCAATTAAGCCGCGAAGCGAAGCCCGAACCTAGGGTTGTGGACCGCGCCACCGAAGCGACTCTCGCAAACCGGTGATTGGTTTTACCCTGGCGAAATTGCCAGAGCGGCGCTAAAGATAGTTATTCCCAAGGGACAAGTCAACTCTTTCTGGTGTTCCAGGGCTGGGAAGACGGGCTGGAATTTCCTATATTTATGCATATAAGCAAATAAACGCATATTGAATGCGCTTAACAGGTTGCGCAGGAATAAAGGCAAACATGACGCTACGCGAAGCTTTTGAAAGTAAAATGATGCTGCTGGACGGCGGCATGGGTTCTGTTATCCAGACCTACGGCATCAAAGGCGCGAACAACGACATGCTCTCCATCGAGAAGCCGGATATCATCCTCGATATCCAGCGCCGTTACGTGGATGCAGGCGTGGACTGCCTGACCACGAATACGTTCTCGAGCCAACGCGTCAGCCAGCACGAGTACCACCAGGAACATCGCATTGCCGAAATGAACCGCGCCGCCGTGAAAATCGCGAAGCAGGCCGCGGCAGAGGCCATGGAAAAGTATGGCCGCCAGGTGTACATCCTGGGCGACGTAGGCCCCACAAGCAAGATGCTCTCCATGAGCGAAGACGTGAATGACCCCGCTAGCCGTAGCATTACGTTCGACGAACTGGAAGACGCCTACCTGGAACAGATTCAGGTGCTGGTGGAAGAAGGCGTCGATGCGATTCTGATTGAAACGATTTTTGATACGCTGAACGCGAAGGCCGCCGCCAGCGCGTTCGTGAAGGTGATGGAAAAACGCACCGCCGATGCAACCGCCGCCGGGAAAGCCGCCGACCTCAAGCCAGTCGAAGTCATGTTCTCGATGACGGTGAGCGACGCCTCGGGCCGTACGCTTTCGGGCCAGACGGTGGAAGCATTCGCCGTGAGCGTGATGCACATGCACCCGCTCTCCATCGGCCTCAACTGCGGTCTCGGTGCCGACGGCATGGTGCCGTACCTGCGCCGTATGGGCAAGGTCGCTCCCTGCTACATTTCTTGTCACCCGAATGCGGGTCTCCCGAACCAATTCGGCGGTTACGACGACACGCCCGAAGACATGGTGCGGCTCATGGGCGTGTACCTGGACGACAAATTGGTGAACATGATTGGCGGTTGCTGCGGTACGACTCCGGAACACATCGCCGCGATGCGCAAGATGCTTGACGCCCTTCCGGCCGATTACGAACGTCGCAAGCCTGCGCCCAAGTACGCCACGAGCCCGCTGCTCCGCCTCGCCGGTTTGGAACCGCTATTCAAGGAACAGGTGCGCCCGAGCAACGGTGCCGACAGCTGCAACGCCGAAGACTTTGTGAAGGTCGGTGAACGCTGCAACGTGGCAGGTTCCAAGAAGTTCCTCCGCCTCATCAACGAAAAGAATTACGAAGAAGCACTCGATATCGCCCGCAAACAAGTCGAAGACGGCGCTGACGTGATCGACGTGAACATGGACGACGGCCTGCTGGATGCTACCGCCGAAATGCAAACCTTCCTGAACTTGCTCGCTTCGGACCCGGCTATCAGCCGCGTGCCGATCATGGTGGACTCTTCCCGATTCGAAGTCATTGAAGCGGGCCTCAAGTGCGCCCAGGGCAAGTGCATCGTGAACTCCATCTCCTTGAAGATGGGCGAACAGGCGTTTATCGAACATGCGCTCACCATCAAGCGCCTCGGTGGTGCCGTCATCGTGATGCTCTTCGACGAAGAAGGCCAGGCCACCAACTACGAGCGCCGCGTACAGATTGCCGCCCGCGCTTACGATATCATGGTGAAGAAGCTCGGCTTCGATCCTTCCGACATTATTTACGACCCGAACGTTTTGACGGTCGCTACCGGCATGGCCGAACACAACGCCTACGCCATCGACTTTATCCGCGCCGTCCGCTGGATTATGGACAACCTTCCCGGCGTACGCATTTCGGGCGGTCTTTCGAACCTTTCGTTTGCATTCCGCGGTAACAACTACCTACGCGAAGCGATGCACACGACGTTCCTGCATTACGCAATTCCGAACGGCATGGGCATGGCCATCATGAACCCCAGCGCGATTATCGAATACAAGACGATTCCGCTGGAACTCCGCATGGCCATTACCGAAGTCATCTACAACACGGAACCGGATGCCAGCGAAGCACTCATCGAAATTGCAAGCCGCATGACCGCGGCAGCCGCAGCCGCCAAGGAAGCGGGCACCAAGTACGACCCCAAGGCGATTTTCGCCATGAGCACAGGCGCAAGCAGCTCTTCTGACGACAGCGCCAACGCCGCCGCAGACGCCAAGCCCACGACACCCGAAGAACGCCTGCAAGAAGCTTTGCTCAAGGGAACTTCCACGACGCTTCAGCCCGACCTGATGGAACTCATCAACCGCGGCGACAGCCCCGTGGGAATTATTTCCGGTCCGCTCATGGACGGCATGAACGAAGTCGGCCGTCGCTTCGGCGAAGGCAAGATGTTCTTGCCGCAAGTGGTCAAAACCGCACGTACCATGAAGAAAGCGGTGGAAATTTTGCAGCCCTACATCGAAGCGGGCAAGGATGCCAACGCATCGAGCCGCGGCAAGATTGTAATCGCCACCGTAAAGGGCGATGTGCACGACATCGGCAAGAACATCGTCTCCGTGATTATGGCCTGTAACGGCTACGAAATGGTGGACCTCGGCGTGATGGTTCCCGAAGATGTCATCGTGAAGGCGGTCATCGAGAACAAGGCCGACATCTTGAGCCTCTCTGGACTGATTACGCCGTCGCTCGAAGAAATGTGTACCGTGGCGAAGGCTATGCAAGACGCAGGCCAGCGCATTCCGATTATTGTGGGCGGCGCAACGACTTCGCCCACGCACACTGCCGTAAAGATTGCCCCGTGCTACGACGGCCCCGTATTCCATGTGCGCGACGCCGCAAGCAACCCGGGTCTCGCCCAGAAACTTTTGGATCCGGCCACTAGCGAGACTACGATTCGCGAAAACCGCGAAGAGCAGCAGCGCATCCGCGACAAGCAGAACGGCATCCAGACCGAAGCCGCAAGCGCCATGGCCGCTGCCGAAAAGACTCCCGAAGAACGCCGCTTCCAATGCGACTGGAGCAAGTACCAGCCATGCGAACCTCCGTTCATGGGCGAAAGCAAGCTCCCGCCCATCGCGCTCGAAAAAGTCATCCCGCTTATCAGCTGGGAATACTTCTTCTTCACCTGGAAAATCAAGCCCGAAGAGGAAGAAGCCAAGAAACTCAAGGCCGATGCCGAAGCGCTCATCAAGTCGCTCACAAAGCCCGAGTATGCACTGCGTGCCGTGCAGGCGTTCTACCCTGCTGCCGGTACGGAAAAGTCGGTAATTTTCAACACGGGCCGTACCGGCACCGACTCCGACCTTGTCGAAGTCGCCACGGCACGCCAGCAGAATCCCGAAGGCACTTGCCTCGCGCTCTGCGACTATGTGGCGCCCGCCAATGCGAACACCGCAAGCGTCTTCGCCGCTCCCGCCGGTAAGGATGTATTCCGCGACATCGTGGGCGCCTTTGCCGTCACCGTAAGCAACGCCTTCGTCAAGCGCCTCGAAAAGCTGAAAGCTGAACAGGGCGGCAGCGACTACGACGTTCTCTTGATGCAGACCGTCGCCGACCGTCTCGCCGAAGCAGGCGCCGAATACCTGAGCCAGGAACTTGCGCACAACAACGGCTGGAAGGGCATCCGCCCGGCCGTCGGCTACCCCGTGCTCCCGAACATCAAGGAAATCTTCAACGTCGCGCGTCTCATCGACTTTGCAAGCGTAGGCATCAGCCTCACCGAAAACGGCGCCATGTACCCGCAAGCTTCCGTGAGCGGTCTCTACATCAGCCATCCCGATGTGGACTACTTCCACGTGAAGCAATAAATATTTTCTAAATTTGGCGCCATGGCAGAAAAGAAGAAGATACTCGTAATGGTCGCTAGCCCGAAAAAGGAACGCAGCGGCACGCTCATTCCGACCAAGGCATTCGTACAAGGACTCGAAGAAAACGGCGACTACGAAACCGAATACCTCTTCATCGACAATCTGAACATCAAGCCCTGCCGCGGTTGCCTCAGCTGCTGGGGACGCCCCGACGGAAGCTGCTTCATGAAGGACGACGACATCCCCTGGGTGCGCGAAAAGCTCATCAACTCGGACATCGTCATCTGGAGTTTCCCGCTGTTCCTGTTCAGCATTCCCGGCCAGATGAAGGTCCTGATGGACCGCATCGTCGGCATGGTGCACCCGTACATGGGGCAGAAACTGAAGGAAGGCGCCAACGCACTGAACTCGCACCTGCACGGGTTGCAGTTCCAGAAAGAAGGCCAGAAAATCATCTTGCTTTCAAGCTGCGCCTGGATGGACCTTGACGTCGTTTACGAACCGATCCGCAAGCAGTTCGACATCATTCTCGGACATGAAGGCTATACGCTTATCGCCTGCCCGCAGATGCGCGCGCTCGACCACCGCGGTGGCCCGCGCCGCCTGAACATGCTGCGTGAAAAGTACCGCAAGGGCGGCGAGGAACTTGCCAAGACCGGCAAGCTTTCTCAAGAAGCGATTGACGTGATGCAGAAGCCCATCTTCAGCGATGACGCCTACGTGACGCTCGTGACCGAATTCGTCACGCACATGTTCGACCGCGACGATAATTTCTAGTTGCGTTTCTGGCCGAACCAGTAGGTGAAATAAAAGCGGAACCGGAGTTCGTGTATATCGACTTTGCGGTAACTATCCGTTTCCTTGTACATACCCAAGAATTCATAACCCGTCCGGAGTCCCAATTCAACGCCGTCGCTCTTGTATCCAAAAGCAACCACTGCATCAAGCCAAAGGTCGTTGCCGTAATCCACTTCTTCTTGCGAAAAGACTTCGGTTCCATCCACTTCAATTTTCTCGTCGACTTGCGGGATTCTGAAACTGGAACCCGCCGAAACAAACACGTTTTCCGCCACAAAAACATTCCACATCACAGTAAATTCCATACCGTAGGTTTCCACCGAGTCCACAACCGTTCGACGCAAGTATTCGTATTCACCCGCAAAACCGAAGGTTCCGTCTAGACCGATATCGGCAAGTACCGATGCCCTTGATGTAATAGGGAACGCCATTCTAAAATATATCCCGAAGCCAGCCGAATAATTATCGCTGTATAGATCTTTGTCGGAGCCGGTCATGTACGACGGGCCCATGCCGAGCATGGCGCCCATACTGAATTTTTCGAA
>Ga0326512_10003102_pt1 | contig 12238 bp, 16 predicted proteins | sample 1_2617_0518_D_FD_203652 | JGI IMG/M metagenome (GOLD analysis project Ga0326512, IMG submission 203652) | Bovine rumen microbial communities from UC Davis, California, United States - 1_2617_0518 | ecosystem: Host-associated > Mammals > Digestive system > Stomach > Rumen | place: USA... | reverse complement strand
CGTCCAATACTGCGCCGTAGGGGTCTACGTTAGCGGCTTCGCCGGTGAGATTGAGCTTATCAATCTGCTTTGCAAAGTCTCCCTTAGTCCACATACAGCGGGAAAAAGGATCTTCATCCCATACGCCGGTCTCGGCGTAGTGCTGGGCGAAAGCAAGCGCGGTCTTCATTTCGCTCATTGCCTGGTTTCTGATCGGCTGCTGCATCTTGTGCGCGGTGTCCTTCAAGGCAAGGTTGTTTTTAGAAAATGCCTTTTCCAGCACGCGAAGCGCTCCAATATCGCCGCGGAAGGTGTTGAGCATATTCGCTTGGTCTGTGGCGCTAAGGTCTTTCCCCATAACTTCCACCATGCGAAGCGCGTCATTCAGCTTAGGATTGCTAAAATCAATCGTTTCTGTGGCGTCAAAGTTGTTGTTCTCTTCCACAATGTTAAATGCGTCCGTCATGCGCTTGGTGAGGGCGCGAAGGGTCTTATCTCGCTCGGCCTTTGCCGCTTTTCTCTGGTTATCAAGGGTAACTTTGCCCCAGATGCCTTTTTTCTCTTCCGCGTCAATCTCCCTCAGCTTGTCACGGTATGCTTCCCGCTGCCGGTTGATCTCCTTCGGCGTGCTGTCAATCAGTTTAAGCGCTTCTGCCAGCTTCTTCTTATCGTATGCCATGTGTGTATTATCTCCTTTATGATTAGTATGTGGTGGTTGTCTGTGCCGCGGATAATGCCTTGATATAGGCGGCTGCGAAGCTATGCGCCGGGTGATCCTTGTCAAGCATAGCTTGAAGCAAGATTTTTGTCTCGGCGGCCTGTGCATCGTTATAGCGTTCCTTGTCCTTGATGCTGACAGACAGCTTATCAAGCTCCGCGCGCCGGTAGTCTTCAATCTGCTTTTTGAAGTCCTCATGCACACGCTGAATTGCGTCATATCCGCTAGCGTGTGGATGTTCCAAGACTTCTAAATACTTCGCGTGAATCTCATACTTCAAGTGTTTTTATTCCTCCTGTGGTGATGTTTCATATTCCAGATACAAAGCCGCTCCGCTAGCGTATAGCGCCGGTGTTGCGGCTTTGGTGTGGTCTTCCGCTTTCGTGCCTTTGCGCCATTTGGCGTCTCATTATTACCAATGGGCATATTTGTGACTATTGTCAATGCGCTGCCGCTCCTTTTCTTCCAGTTCCATTTGCTTTGCGTTTGCTTGCGCCTGCGTTACTAAACCGGCTGCCAGTTCTTGCATATTCTGAAACGCCATGCGCTCTTTTGCCTTCCAACGCTCTACAGGATCGGGGCTATTAACCGCCGCGTCTAATGCCTTCTGCCGGTTTACTCTTGCCTGCGTGATAGGGTCATATTGCGCCCATGCCATGCTGTTCTATTCCCTCCCTTGTGGTAGTGTCGGAGCTGCCGAAGGTTGCTTACTGCTTCAAAATGCCCTCTAACAACATTTCCGCTCTGTCTATGGCGTCTATCTGATCTCCTATGTATTCTTCCATCATTGCCAGCGCGTCCGCTTCTGCTTCGTCTGTGGGCGTCATATCGCGCATTGTGTCAAAGCGTTTCGCCCTGTTCTGCATCCATGCGCGCCTTGCTTCCAGCTTCCCGCGGATCGTGTTTAGCGTGCTGATAGTTGCCTTGATTTCCTTCTTTACGTCTTCGGTCTCTTTGTCCTTCTGCATACTGCCGCTTGCTCCTTTTGGCTTGCTCTATGTTGCGCCTTGATGCGTTGGCGCTTGCTCTTCCCGGTTTTGGTGTACTCATAGTATGTTATGTGTATTGTGTGGGGTGTAGGGGTGTAAAGTAACGCAAAAACGCACTTTCACACGACAAAAACCTATTAACCTAGTAGGTAATAGGTATTATGCCCTTCTGCCGGCGTCAATCCGGTAATTCAATGCCGGCGTTTTTCCATTTCTCTACAATATCCGCGGCGCGTGTTACCGGCTCCGGGTCTATTCCGCGGGTGATTTCCACTTGTGTACTGTCTGCAAGCCCTTGTCCGCTGTTCTTCAAAAGAAAAATACTGGTTGCGTTGTCAATCGTCCGGTTTGCGCTGGCCTGCGCGATAATAGCCGCGGAGACTGATCTAAAGTTATCCAGAAATTGCGCGGTATCGGTGTCGAAGTGGTTTGCAATATAGGCGTACAGATTGCGCCGGCTATATCCCATGTAGGCGGCTAGCCCTAGCATGGTGGGAAGCGTGCCGTATGTCTCGCAGCTCTGCATATACTCTTCTACGCGCTGTTGCACCTGGGGCATACTCCGAAGGTCTACGCGGTTATCAAAGTTCCTAAGGGCTTCCCTTTGCTGTGCTACTGCTGCCGCTATCATTTGGCGCTTCTGCTCGGCGCTGATCTCCGGGTAACTGTTGCCGGTGTTCCGCGTTTTGTATAGCTTATTGTCCTTGTTATGGATTGCTTCAAGCGCGGCCTGCTCTGTGGTCTCGTTCATGCTTCGGCGTCCTCCGTTCCTGCTAGCATCTGCTCTACTTTGCGTTGCCATGTTCTTTGCGTCCAGATCGCCACTTGTACCGGGTGCGCCTTCTTGTATTCCTTCTGATATTCTGACAGCTTCCGGTTATACTCTTTGCGTTCCTCCGGTGTCATAGCGTCCAGCTTCTCGCGTCTGGCCTTCTTTCGTTTCTCCGCTATCTCTTCCTTGTGCGCTTCATAATAGCGCCTGCTGTTCTCTCGCAGTTTTGTAAGGCGTTTTTCGCGGTCTAGCTCATTCATTGGTGATTGCTCCCTATTGGGGTATCTGATCCTGTAAAACGTCTACAGGACGAAAGAAGGGGCTTTACTGGGTCTTGTAGGGGTTAAAGCTATCGCGCCGCTGCCGGCGTCTCTCTTCCAGTTCGGCTTCCTTCTCTTTTTCAAGTTCGGCTTCAATCTCTCGCCGGCGTGCTTCAAATGCTTTCCGGTCTTGGCTCTTGCGCTTTTCTGCGCTCTTGGCGTCTCCTATAAAGGCAAGCGCCCATTTATACGCGGCGCTGTCTGTCGGCTCATGGAGCGAATAAAGGACGTTCTGCGCCATTTGATAGTCTCGGTTTATCTTAGTGCGCTCTTCTTCGTGAAAACGGTTTACTTCGTCAATAAGCCGGTCATATACCGTTCTTAGGTTTTCATTCTTCCAGATCGCGGTTATAAAGTCTTCGTACAAGCTAAATACTCCCCGTATTCAAATTTACGCGATAGTTCGCGTTTGATAAGTGATAGCTAATAGTTCCACTATTATATAGTCTAGCACAAGTCGGCGTGTTTGTCAAGTCTAAATATAGATATAGTTGCACTATTTACAAAAAGTTTACACAATATGTAGCATGAAGTAGTGGCTTTTTGCCAATATAACTATCCGTTATCAATTCCTATAGAGAAAAAGCCGGCTGCCGTGTGTGGCTGCCAGCTCTTCCTATGGTGCGGTGTGGGCGTCAAATAAGGATCGTGTGTTTTGCTATTGCCTTCTCCACTTGCTCCGGTGCAATGGTGATATAGCGGCGCGTGGTTGCGGGGCTGCTGTGCTGTAGAAGGGTCTGCACTAGGGCTATATCGTGTCCGTTTTCTTCGTAGACGTCTACGGCAAAGAATTTACGAAAGCTGTGCGTGCTGATGTTTTCCAGCTCTAGCAGATCGCAGATTTTAGCAAGGTGCTTCTGTACTGCTCTGACGGTCAAGGGCTTGTTTCTCTTCCCTTTAAGGGAAAACAGATAGTCTTCTCTGCCTATGCCCTGGGCGTCTGCGTAGTCCCGGAGGAAGCAATAGATTTCTGCTGGTACGGTGAAGGTGCGGCGCTTGCCGGTCTTCTCTTCCGTGATGTTGAGACGGTAGCGGCTTCCGTCTTTGATAATGTCAGCTAGCCGCATTTGGAGAATATCGCCTATTCTCATTCCTAGATTAGCTTCAAGCTGTAGCGCCGTTGCAATCGCTGGATTAGGTCTAATATCGGTAGCGCCCTCTTTGATCGTCTCTATGATCTCGGTGTATTGCTCCTTCGTCAATGCTACGGTTGCCATTAGCAAGCCCTCCCTTCTACAGCTATAAAGTATGCTTTGGCGCGTCTGGCGTCCAGCTTGTATAGTTTCTCGTCCAAGGTCAATAACTGCCGCTGAATAGCAAGCCGGCGCTTCTCTGTGGTGTCCTTCCTCTGTGCTTCGGCTTCCAGACTGTCATACAGCTTCAAATAGCCCTGTCTGATCGCTTCTAAGCTGTCAAGGTCTGCTAGTGCCTGCTGCCGTTCAAAGTCTGCCTTGCGCCGTTTCTCGGCTTCCTTCGCTGCCTGCTCTCTTGCCTTCGCCGCTTCCTGCGCTCTTCTGATCCTCTCGCGCTCCTGCGCTATCTGGCGCTGTGTCTCGGCTTTGGCTATGGCCTGCTGGCGTCTCCATGCTTCGCGCTGCTCTGCTATCCGCTGGCGCTCATAATATACAAGCTCCTGCGCCTTGCGCGCCTGCTCTATAGCTCTCCGCTTCTGTGCGTTCTTGGCTGCTGCTCTTAGCAGGAAATACAGCCCTACTATAATAATGATTGTCATGTGTGCGCCCTCCTTGCTATAATGTGTGGTGGTGTATGCTATGTGTGTATAATGTATTTACAGTCTCATTATAGCAAATAGTTCGCGTTTTGCAAGTGTAAATGTTCGCGTTTGGTAGGCGCTCCTGCATCTTTGGTTATTATGTATAGTTTGCTGTGTTCTGTTTGTGTATTCTGCTATTCAAAAGTTCGCTAAAGAGCGATAAAGCGAACTTTTCTAGCTAATGGCTGCGCTCCGGTCTATCATTCCTTCGTTTATTCCTATAAGAAGTAACTGTAGCCGCCTGCTGTGCCGGCGCATGGTGGAGACGGTGCGCCCTGGGCTTTGGTGGTGGCGTCCGTCTCCGGTGCGGTGGATCGCGTGCGGCCTGCCGGTCTCTCTGCCTGCCGGCGTGCCTGCTGTTCTCCGCGGCTGCCGGTCTCCGGTGGTGGGGTGTGGCATACCCTAGGGGGTATTCGTGGGGCGTGTAAAGTGTCAGGTTACGGCTTCGTGTAGCCGCTAGCCGGCATTACGTTTTCTGAAAATTCCGAAAAGCTAAAAAGGGTTTTAGGGGCGTAGCCCATAACAAGCGGTCAAGTGGTATCACTTGGCGTTGCTTGCTAAGATTGCGCCCCATGTTGCCGGCGCTCCGTGTCGCGTTTACCGAAAAGGAAGATCCTCTGTATTGTCTTCAATCGGTTTCAGTTTGGGCTTGTATGCGTTGCCGTAGTCTCTGACTTCTCCGTGGTGTGGATCCAGAGGAAGGAAGCGCGCACTTGCTCCGTCAAAGATCAGCTTGGCTACTCTCTCACTTTCTAAGAAGCGGTTTTTGTTTACTCTCACAACGTAGGAAGTGCAGTATTTTTGATAGGCGTCTTCTATGGTGTAGTCCTCTTCCGTCCATGTGCCGGGGTCTTTTGCCTGTAGAAGTGCATACTCCCTTTTTACTGTGTTGATATAGTCAAGGTCTTTTCCTTTGGTGAGCTTTACGGCTTTAACCTTGCTGCCGTTGTCCGTCTCCACTTCTTCCACTTTTGCTTTGGAGCTGACAGCTTCATACTCAAGTCCTAGATGCAGGTCTGCGCCGTATTCAATGTTAGAACTGTCGCGTCCGCTGATTAGTCCGCTCTGTCCGGTCTTCATGCTTTCGCGGTTGTTCGCAGTAATCATAAAGACTAGCGTTCCGTTGTCATTGGCATAGTGCTTTAGCGTCAGCATAGCACGCTTGATAACTGCTATATTGTCTTCGGCGTCATTCCCTGTAAGAAGCTGCAAGTAGTCAATGCACACAATAGGCGCGTGTCCTAGTCTCCGCTTCTCTTCTTCAATCTTTTGCAATATTTGGTCAAAGTCCGTTGTCGGCGTGCCTGGATTGTAAAGAAGGTGGTTTGCTATGGTCTCCTTGTACTCTTCTGCGGCGTTGGCTATGATCTCCTTTAGCCCTTCCTTCTTCTCCCATTCATAGCCGCGTAAGATTTCGTTTACCGTTAAAACCTTTTTCCCGCCTTCGTTGGCTATGCGTGCGATAGATCGCGCAAGCAGGATTTCCCGGCTCATTTCCAGATTGATATATAGTATGTCTTCGCCGGTGCGTCTCGCTATGTTCTCGCAGATCTGACTAAGAAGCGCCGTTTTTCCCATGCCTGGAGCTGCGCCTAGCATGATAACAGACTTGCGGATAAAGCCGCCGCCTATGGCATCGTCAATAACGGATATGCCGCTGCTAATCGGCTTAAATTCCTCTGTCTGAATATCCTGTAAGAAGGCGTCCACCATTCCAGCGCCGCTTCGCTTGTATGCCTCCAGTTCCGCGGCTGCGTCTCTATCTGCTCTTAGGTTGTATGCCTGCTCATAGTATGCCATTAGGCGCTTTGCTAGTCCTTGCGCGTCTTCCTCCGTTGCTTCGCCTGCGTCCTTCTTTCCTCCGTAAAGCTCTTTTGTGTCGGCGCTTATGTACGCTATGCCGGCTTTATCAAGCTCTGCGGCTATATATGCCTGTGCGTCTTGCCCTGGGCGCTTTCCTTTCTCGTCTACTTCGTCATTGTCCAGCGCAAGCACATAGACGCTAGAAGGGCTTTTTGCTTTGGCTCTCTCTACGAAAAGCTCCTTGTTCCCTACGCCGCCTAGTCCGATAACTTCGGTAATGCCGAGCTGCCATACAAATACAGCGTCTAGCTCTCCTTCGGTCACTACAATAGGCATCTTGCTTTTTTGCGTCAAATCAGAAGTGAAGGTTTTGGCGTTGAATAGCTCTTTGCAAATCACTTTGTATTTGTGTTCTGATTTGCCGGTTATGTCGCGTGCCGTGTAGCTTGTCCGCGTGCGCGGTATGATAATGCGCTCTTCCGTGTAGGGGTGCGGCTTGTCTTTGTTGGAAGGGTGTACCCACTTGGGCGCATATCCTATAAAGAAGTGCTTTATGGCTTCGTCCGTTATGCCGCGTTTGTGGAGATAGTCAAGCGCCTTTGGGCTTTTTAGAAGCTCCGCGTTCCATTCCTTATACTGCTCTGTGAAGTCCTCCCGCTGCGGCTCCGGTTTGGGCGTCTCGCGTCTGATCTCTGCCGTTTGTGCCGGCGCGGTCTGTGTCTGACTGTCAATAGCATAGCCGGCCTTCTTCAAGACTTCCGGAAGACTACAATTCCAGAGACGCATAAGCGCGCCGGGGGTATCTTCTCCTTTGTCCGTGAAGCAGTTACCCGAAAAACATTGTACGCGGTGCGGATTGTCAAACAGCTTCAAAGCTCCGGTTTTCTTTGCACCTTTTCCGCTGTTGCAGATAGGGCAGCAGTAGAAGCCGCCTTTGCTCTTTTCCAGCTCGTAGAAGTCCGTTAGCGGTCTCCGCTTCATGTCTTCTAGTGCCTGTTCAAAGTTCAAGTAAATCTCTCCCCATTAGGTTTTGTTTATAGCGCGCACAAAAAAATGTGCGCTATAAACAATTAGATGTTATTTAATTGTTTATTACAAAAAATGCGTGTCCGCAAAGCATTGATAACACTAGCTTTTTTAAGGGGGTCTGCACCATTCGATGATGGAATTGCACCATTCAATGATGGAGTTGCACCATTCGATGATGGAAATTTAGCGCTTCCGCGGTCTGCCGCGTTTCTTGCGTTGCTGTGGTGGTGTTCTCTCTTTTTTGGTGCTGCTGTAAAGCCGCTGCGTCTCTGCTATGCTAGACAGGTGCGCGGCGTATTCTCCGCTTGCGTAAATGATGATTGAACCGTCTAGCCATTGCTCTATGTTTCCGGTGTCCGGTGCTTTTAGGGTGATCTTGAAGCGCCCTTGTATTTCCTTGTCTCTCTTGGCTGCATCGTTCACTTCGTCAATGGCCTGCATGATAGGTTTCTTGATGAAGTCATTGTAGCGCCGGTTAGCGTTTTCGCGTACATCTTCCACGGATCGCAAGCCGAGCTGATTATGAATAGTAGACAGCTTGATTTCAAACTTGCCTTTTTCCGTTATCTTGTCTGCGTTCTGACGGATAAGGGAAAACACATATTCAGTCAAAGAAAAGGCGTTGCCGTCTAGCTGATAAGCCCAGGACGTAGGGAAGTAAGTATAGGCGCTGCGGAAAAATTCAAATCCAAACTGACGGTTTACAAAGATGTGTGCGCGTGTGCCTTCTCTGTCGCTGTGGTAGAATAGCACGCCGCCTTGTGTCCGCTTGTTTCCCTTCTCCACGGTAAAGTCTTGCTTGATGAAAAGCAAGGTCATCTTCTTTATCATGGTTTCAATGCCACGGTATGCGTTATCTACGTTGCTAAAGAAGTTCGGCTTTACCATTTCTTCCAGGTCAATAGTAATGTATTCCGGGATCAAGTGGTTAGTGGATTGCTGCATCAGCTTTTGAAGAGCGAAGCGCCATACCTTCTTTACGCCGCTTAAATTTCCGCGTCTATTCTTCTTGCCTGTCGGCGGCTCGTCTTCGTCAAAGAAGAAATAGGGGTAATTCGTTACGGTTAGCGTGGTCTTGCAGTTCCTTGTAGTGATCTCTACTTGATATTCCCGCCGCTCTTTATCAATGGATTTATCTATCATTTCGATAGTGGATCCAGCTTCTTTAGCGGTCATATTGGGATTGTTAATGTAGCGGCTCACAAGGTTAAAGGAAGCTGCGTTAGGCATCATGCTATAGGGGGATAAGTAACCTATTCTTTCTTCTATGACCGGCTGCGGATTGCAGATAGTAAGCAAAAGCTCTAAAATATCCCATTCTGCGGAATAAAGGAATTTTGCATCTTTTGGAAGTCCTAGAGCTTCCCGCTGTGCTGTTCTGCTGCTTCCGTCATAAATCGCGGGGTAGTCTTCAATTTTCAGTATGCCTTCGTCTCTCTTGCCGTCAATGTTAGCAATCAGAGAAAAGCCCAGCCCTTTAGTATCTTCCGGTGTGTAGTTCGCTGCGAGAAGTAATGTGTACCAGTTCCCGCTTAAAATGCGGTCTGCGAGACTGTAAAGCTCGTCTGGATCAAGCCCACGCTGTATAAATTCGTGTATGGTCTTGTCTGTGCTGTCCGGGTTTATCAGTCTAAACTTTTGCCCTGTGGTGGGATCCGTTTCTATAAAGCCATTCAGCACAATAACGGCGTCAAAGATGTTGTAAGCCCATAACACGGTGCGGCTTTCGTCATAGGTCAATGCGTAGGTGTCCGCTTCGGCTTCTCGTTCTTTGCGCTCTTTATCGTCTTCCGGTACATTCTCGCGTGCCATTAGGTCTACAAGGCCGGCTTTATGTAGTTCGTATGCGCCCTTGTAAAACACTTTGTTCATGCGCTATATAGCTCCCTCTTTGGTTAGATGTTGTATTCCTTCTTTGCGGCTTCAAACTTTTGCTTGGCTTCCTCTATCTCTTCGCGGTGGTTGTCTACGGTCTGCTGCATAATCTGACTGATAAGCGAAGAAGTATTAAAGCCGATGCTCTTAGCGTATGTGCCGAAGTCTTGATACAGTTCTTTGTTGACGTAGATATTAAAGCGGGGGTATTTCTTCTTTTCGGTAGTCTCGCCGGTGGGCGCGTTGTCCTGCGCTAGTTCCTCCATAGGGTCTAGCTTTACGCTTTTGGTGGGGTCATAGTTCTTCTTCGCTGCCATTGTCTTCTATCTCCTTTTTAATTTGATTAGTCTAGCTATCTGCCGGCACACTTCGGCGTAGTCCTGCGCCGCGGTGCTGTTGTCTCCGTAAATATCGCCGGTGTATTGCCATTCTTCGGCGGCTACGGTGCGTCTGATCGGCGGGAGGATAACGCGGCTATGGTAGATTTCGGCTTGCTGCTGTAGGGCGTCCAGTACGGCCTTGTTTAGCGTGGTGCGTCCGTTGTACTGCGTGACTATGACGCCTACAAGCTCTAGCTGTAGCTTTGCGGCTTTTATGCTAGCGTGGATCTCTTGCAGGCCGGTTAAACTAAACTTATCTGCCTTTGTAGGCACTATATAACCGTCTGCCGCGTGCAGCGCGCACATTGTCAGCTTGCCTAGACTTGGCGGCGTGTCTATGATAGCAATATCGTAGCGGGATTTGAGCGGGGCTAGAATATCCTGTATTGTGCGGCTCGTTAGCTGCAGACTTGGAGAAGCAAGCGCCTTTTCAGCGCGGAGAAGATCGCCGGCTGCGGTTTTCTGAATAGCCGCCGCGGTCTCCGCGTTGCCCTGGATAACGTCATACAGACTAGCGCCGGCTTCCGCTTGGAGAAGATCGCTTAAATTTGCCTGCGGGTCTGTGTCAAGGGAAAACACTTTACAGCCGATATTATGTAAACCTTGCGCTATGGCTGCCGCGGTGGTAGTCTTGCCTACTCCCCCTTTTTGGTTTGCTATCGCTAGTGTATACATTGTGTGTCTTCTCTCCCTTCTGCGTATAGGGCGCACAGTATACATATAGTGTATATTTATGCGCCCTATACAATATGCTGTGCATTGGCTTTAGCTTTCCTGCGTCAGCTCGTCGATGCGCTCCCCGGTGGCCTGCGCTATGGCGTCCATACCGTCAAGCACTCCCATAACGTAAACTTCGCGCACAGCGAGAAAAAGCCGCATAGATGAATCCATGCTATAATACTCTGCCGCGGTCTCTTCCGTTTCGTGGGCTACGTCATAAATGCGCTTTGTGACGCCGGCGAAAAGTTCCGCTGTGGTCTTCGGGTCTAGTTTCTCTCTGTAGGTGTCTCCGATGTCCTTCTTTGCTGCATCGTCCAGAGTGACGCGCAATTCCTCTAGGGTCTCTTTCAATGTGCGGGTGCTTTGCATGGTGTCTTCCTCCTGTAAATAGTATTCTGTGGGCGTAGGAAGCTACAGCACAGAGGAAAACACTTGAAGCGCGGAATAGGTAATGCTATAATGCGGTTAGTGCGCCTTCGTGGTGGTTGGCGTGCTATGTGTGGGGCGCGGGGTCTGCTTCGGTGGGCTTCGCGCTTCTCCTGTTTTGTGGTTTGTGTGTATAAACTACTACAGCCCTACACACTAAATATAGCACCATAGATAACTATTGTCAATACATAATATTTGTAAAATTTGGGCGGGATATTTCCCGCCCTGGGGATCGCGCCTTGTGCGGTAGGAAAAGGGGAGAGAAGGGAGGAAGACAGATTGAGCATACAGCACATAAGCAAAAGGTTTCTGTAGCGGCTACAGCCGCACAAAGCGCGGAAGGGTGTCTATACTGCCTGTGGTAGCGGAAGGGCTACAGCGCGAAAATTACGCCGTTGTGCGTGCGTTTCGGCGCTGGTTGTATTCCTGCCGCTCCTGCTGCCGCTTGGATAAGTTATCGTTAGCACAGCGGCTATACTTCTCCATATCTTCGCCGCGTGCCACAATGTATATGCGGTGCTTTGTGCGTACATATCGCACAGTAGGGTATACGCGCTTGATATTGTCAAGCTCCCGTTGGTTTACTCTTTGCATTGGTGCTAGTTCCTTTCTTCGCCTTCGGCGGCTTTAGCGGCGTCTTCTTCGTCTGTGGACGCGGAGACAGTAAAACCTTGCCGGCTGCGTCTAGCTTCATGTTCTGCTTTATGGTCTGCTGATATTCTTCCTGCTTCGCCTTTGGGATTTCGTCAAGGAATAACTGCGCCGCCTTGTCTGCCGTGGTGCGCTTGACGGTGGAGACGCGGAAGGCGTCCTTGTCTCCTTTGTACCGTTCAAGCAATACCTGGCTGCGCCCTCTGACAATGTATTCAGCTATGATTATTGTTTCCGTCATTCTTTGCTCCGTCTCTGCGCTTCCGGTTGCCCTTGCCGCGGTAGGCGTTGGCTTTTCGGTCTTTTATGATGCCTTCGGCCTTCGCCTTCCGCTTGAATATTTCAAGAGCGCCTTCCAGATCGCCGTTGTATACTTCTACAGTAGGCATTAGCGTTTAGGGTAGGGAAGGCCAGCGGCTTTATATGCGGCTTCAAGGTCGGGATCGCCTGCGTCCGGCGTGATATAGCCGCGCTGCTCTGCCTTGTCAAGCTGACGGTTAATCAGTTCGGAGGGGTTTTTGCCTTCAAGCTGCGCTTCGATAAGCTCCTTGCGTGCAAGCGTGAGCGAAATAATATCCGCGTCCGCTCTGGCTCGTGCGTCCGTCTTCTCTTCGTCCGTCATTCCGGAAAGCTGGGCTTCGTTCTTTGTGGCTGCAATCTGTTCTGTCAGTACGTCCAATACTGCGCCGTAGGGGTCTACGTTAGCGGCTTCGCCGGTGAGATTGAGCTTATCAATCTGCTTTGCAAAGTCTCCCTTAGTCCACATACAGCGGGAAAAAGGATCTTCATCCCATACGCC
>Ga0326512_10003101_pt1 | contig 12238 bp, 8 predicted proteins | sample 1_2617_0518_D_FD_203652 | JGI IMG/M metagenome (GOLD analysis project Ga0326512, IMG submission 203652) | Bovine rumen microbial communities from UC Davis, California, United States - 1_2617_0518 | ecosystem: Host-associated > Mammals > Digestive system > Stomach > Rumen | place: USA: California... | reverse complement strand
TTAAGCAGATGTTTTCATTTTGGGGTTTTTGAAATTTTTGTTTCCAGTTTGTTTCTTTTGGTACTTTTTGCTTTTTGGGAGTGTTGATATTCAGCACTTTACAATTCGGAAGCAGATTCTCAAGAACAGAATATTCGACTTGTCTAACGAGACGATTTGCAATATCTTGAAAGACTTATACAAATGGAAAAATATCTACGAAAGTTATTATACCTACAAGACTTATTCGTATTATAACAGTCGTCCACTCACCATCAATGTTACTCTAAAGAGTTTTCTTGAAAGTCGTGAACGAAATGCTTTGAAAGAGGATATAAAGTATGGCGAAGTAGATTATTCTTTCAACGAATCTGTTATTACATTATCGGTGGTTACTAAAGACCCTGAATTAATAAAACTGCTTGCTTTCGACAAGAAGGTTGATGATTTGTATGTAAAGCAAGGAGTAGAAAAATTGATTTCATGGTTATGCGAGTCCAATTTGGCTCAGAATAGAAAAAATCTGATTTCGCTACAGAGATTTGATATTCTAGAGAAATTGGACAACTATTTATTCATTCAAAACAATTGACATGGGACGTTATTATATAAATGATGCCAAACGTAGACAACTGACTGAAAGCATTCTGGAGATGATTCGGACAGCCGAAAGTTATATCAAGATTTCCAGTTTCGTAATGGAGGATCAGATGGTCGTCGACGAACTTAAAAGTGTTGCTTCTTCTGGAAAAGTGGCAGTTTTTGTAATATCTAACCGCAACAAGAGGGAAGACGAGGAATATATTTCGACGAAAGAAAAAAGGGATATAACAGAAGCTGAGAGCATACATGCTCATAGAATGTTCCTGCAAAAGATGTACTATTCGGGTGTTCATGTACGTTTGCTCGACAATCTTCATGCCAAGTTTATTATCGCAGATGGTCAGAAAGGCGTACTTATGAGTGCCAATATAGCATCAAATAGTCTTAATAAGAATGTAGAAACGGGTATCTCTGTTGAAGGCGATGACTTGAAGAGTCTTGAACTCGTCTTCGATACTATGTACAATTATGCCGACATAGTTCAGTTTGTACAGAGCGATAAGAGCGATGTTATAAAGATGTCGATTAAGAAACTACCAAATCAGATATTTGATGGTATCAAAGGTAATATCAGATTGACTGCTATTTCGCGGAATCAAACTAATTTGTCAGAGTGCAGCCATACTTCGATATATGATAGTATCATAAAGATTGTCGATGAAGCAGAATCGTTTGTGTACATGGTTGCCTGGGTGTTTAAAGACAAGCGAGACACACTATCAAAGTTAAGGTTTGCCATTGATAGGGCTGCAAAGCGTGGAGTAAAGATTACGTTGTTGTATAACGATAAGGGCAATACTGCTAATAAGGAGATTCAGCAGAAATACATCTATGAGATGGGTAGGTTAGGGTGTGATGCATATCCTGTCACTAATAACCACTCTAAGTGTGTACTCAGCGATAAGAGCGGAATACTGTTTACTGCCAATATTGACGGAAACAACGGACTTCTCGAAGGATTTGAAGTAGGTTGTATGTTGGACGATGAACAATATCAACAGGCTGTTAAACATATAGAAGAATTGATTAATATAGCAAAGCGATAATATGAGAGAAGAAAATGTAAAAGAGTGGCTACGTCTAAGCGAATCAGGACAAGTGGCTGAAGCAGAGGATTTTTATTACAACACTCTGTTCGTTGACGTTATCGACGAGTTCTGTGATCGTAACAGTACACCCGAGATAAGATGCAATGTGCTGTTTTCTGTTTTGGGCTACAGTCCCGAACCAATTATTCTGACTCAGCGCGCACTTAATCCTGAGGTTCATATTATATTCACTACCGATATAGATAATGCCGAAGCTTCTAAGAAAATCAGAGAATATCTTGGCAAGTATCTCACAAGTGAGTTTAAGATTATTGAGGTCGAAGATACCTCATTTAACGGTATATATTCCGCTATGAAGGATCAGATGATGCTTCACCCATCACAGGATTACGTCATCGATATCACTGGAGGTAAGAAGTCTATGGTAGCTTCGGCAGCAATTTTCGGGCGAGACTACAATTGCAATATAGTATATGTAGATTACGATCAGTACGTCTCTCAAATTCGTAAACCATTGCCTGGCTCCGAGCGTCTGAACTATGTATATCGTCCAGCATTGGATTTGCCAGAAATTAAGTTCTTTAATGAGCGAAGTATAAAGGAATTAGAAGTGAAAGTAAATCAAACAACGGTACAACAATATGTTTCTAATAATACTTCGTTTATTTCTAAACCTAAAGAAGTTTTACAAAAAGAATTCTATGAGACTCTCAATTATTTTATAAAAGAGGATACAATCAGTTGGTTACCAAATGATATGGACATAATAATCAATTCGCGACGTTCTTTTATATTGAGTAGACGTAATATTAATTCTCGGGTCGAAATACAACGCGGAGAGTTGTTCCTTTTTTTCTTTAAGTGCAGGAATGGTATGATGTCTATTGAAGAGTATATCCAAGACAAATCCACTAATTTCAAGAAAATGAACGAGGTAATTGCAAATTTACTTAAGCTTATTGATAATAAGCTGTGTGAACGTAAATAATCTGTAAAAAAAGTATTCTTCTGAACTACGCAAATAACTTGCATACATAAGCGTTAACTTTGCCAACGTAAAGCAATTGATGTTGGATTTTAAAGTTAACGCTTATATTATGGTTACAAAAGAGTATTTTGATGAGCTCACTGAGAGCATGGCAAAGAGAAGTGTTGAATCACTTATCGCCGAGTTTAATCGCCAGGTTGGTAGTAATGCATGGACTTCAATCCGTGGTCTGCACGATAGTGTGTTGATCGACACTTTGATTGTTAAAGGTGTTGATGTTTCGGCCGTTTATGACGGCGTTGAGATCTCTTTTGCGCGAAAAATTGCTCTGAATAGTGATAAAACTAAGGTAATCCTTTTGTAATTTGGGATTATTTTGTATTTTTGCATCACTAAATTAAAATAGAATGAACAAGCAACAACTAGCGAATAAAATCTGGGCATCTGCGAACAAAATGCGTTCGAAGATTGATGCCAACGAATATAAGGATTATATCCTTGGTCTTATCTTCTATAAGTTCCTCTCTGATAATGAGGTGAACTATGTAAAGAGTGTGTACGAATGGGAAGATGATGATCTGGTATGTCTTGTAGAAGATTATTCTGACAAGAATATGGAGCAGGTTATCAATGACTGTAAGGATAACATTGGCTACTTTATTGAGTACAAGAACCTGTTCTCAACATGGCTTCGTGATGATTTTGATTTCAGTGTGTCTGTTCTTAGTTCTGCACTTAACCGCTTCGACGATTTGATCAGCGACAAGTTCAAGGGCGTTTATGAGAATATCTTTATCACCCTACAAACAGGATTGAGCAAGCTTGGTGAGAGTCCTGCAGCACAGACAAAAGCGCTGAATGGCCTTATCAAACTGATTAAGGATATTCCTACTGACAGCAAGCAGGACTATGATGTGTTAGGTTTTGTATACGAGTATCTGATTGGTAATTTCGCTGCAAACGCTGGTAAGAAGGCGGGCGAGTTCTACACTCCTCACGAGGTAGCAATCCTGATGTCTGAGATTGTGGCAGAACACCACAAAGATAAGAATAAGATTGAAATTTATGACCCTACTAGTGGTTCTGGCTCACTGCTGATAACCATTGGTAAGAGCGTTGGCCGCCATATTGAGGATAAGAACCGCGTAAAGTATTATGCGCAGGAGTTGAAGGAGAATACCTACAACCTTACCCGTATGAATCTTGTTATGCGTGGTATACAGCCAAGCAATATAGACACACGCTGTGCTGACTCTCTGGATGAGGATTGGCCTATGCAGAAAACTGGCCCCGATGCAGGTATGCCTCTATATGTAGATGCTGTGGTATCAAATCCACCTTATTCTCAGCATTGGGAACCAGAGGATGCTGAGTTTGATGCTCGCTTCAAGGATTTTGGCGTGGCACCTAAGAGCAAGGCTGATTATGCATTCCTGCTGCATGAGCTGCACCACTTGAAACCAGACGGCATTATGACCATCGTGTTGCCTCATGGAGTGTTGTTCAGAGGTTCGCCAGATGATGGCGCTGAAGGCCAGATTCGTAAGCGTCTGATTGAAAAGAACCACATAGACGCCATTATTGGTTTGCCTGCCAATATCTTCTTTGGTACTGGTATTCCAACGTTGGTGATGGTTTTGAAGCAGCATCGCGACAATGATGATATTCTCATTATCGATGCTTCTAAGGGATTCGTAAAGGATGGTAAGCAGAACAAGCTTCGTGCCTCAGACATCAAGCGTATTGCTGATGCATGGAGCAATCGAACTGATATTCCAGGATTCTCACGAAAGGTTAGTCGCGATGAGATACGAGAAAATGGTTATAATCTGAATATTCCTCGCTATGTAGATAGCTCTGAGGCTCCAGAGCAGTTTGATATCTATGCCACGATGTTTGGAGGTATTCCTAATAGCGAGATAGACCAATTACAGAAGTATTGGGATGTGTTGCCAGAGTTTAAGAAACGAATTTTCAAGCCTGTAGAGGGTAAACCTTATTCTTTGTTGACAGATGAGGATCTAAATGAAATCGCGATGGAAAGTCCTGACATGATTTCTTACTGGAAACAAATCTTTAATGCCTTTAAGGATTTCATGTCTTGGATGGACGATTTGTTGGTTGAGAATATGATGGAAGTTAAGGAGATGGAAGCTCACGACCGCATAGCTACTGAAATCTTCAGACGTATGGAGAAAGTGCCCATTATTGATCCTTACGATATCTATCAAATGTTTAGCGACCAATGGCCTGTTATCATCAACGATATAGAGGTGCTCCAGACTGAAGGTCTTGATGCTGCTCGTACTGTTGAACCTGCCATGAAGCTTGTAAAGAAGGGTGATGAAGACATAGAAGTGGAAGATGGAATGAAAGGTCGTATTCTGCCCTTTGAACTTGTGCAGGAGGAAGAGTTCAATTATGAACTGAGATTAATTGATGAGAAAGTACAGCGTTTAGAGGAAATAGCCAGCGAGATTGAAGAAATACGCGACGGCTTTACTGAAGATGAAAGTCAGGAGTATCTGAATGAGAAAGAGAATCTTGACGCTTCAAAAATCAAGAAGGATGCTAAGGCAAAGAAAGATGAAATCGAGCCTGAGACCAAAGAGAAGCTGAAGAAACTTGTTGCTCTTTGGGATGAGAAGTCGAAACTTGATAAGGCCTTGAAAGCTGAACGCAAGGCTCTTGAAGAGAGAACCATTGCTCATATCCAGAATCTTATTGACGAGGAGGTTAAGATGTTATTAGATCAGAAGTGGATAGCACCTGTGATGGACAAAATCCTCGCCAATATTAATAATGCCTCTTTTATTATTGATAAAGTAAAAGGCTTGGCTCAGAAATATGCCACAAGCTATAATGATCTTAACGCTCAGCTTGTTGAGTCTCAGGGCGAATTAGCAGGCCTGATTTCAGACCTTACTGGTGATGAATTTGCCATAGAAGGTCTTAATGAACTCAAGAACTCTTTAAAGTAATTAAACTATGGCAAAACCAGAAATAAGACTTAAAGGGTTCGAAGGAGAGTGGATTCCTAAAACTATAGGTGCTATTGCCAATGTAATAGGTGGTGGAACTCCAAGTACCGTAGTTGATAATTATTGGAATGGTAATATTCAATGGTTTACTCCTTCGGAAGTTGGTAAGTCAAGATATGTATCAAGAAGTGAACGCACAATATCAAAAGAAGGACTTGAAAAATCAAGTGCTCAAATGCTACCGGCTAATTCGATATTGTTGTCATCAAGAGCTACAGTTGGAGAGTGTTCCATTAACACTCGCGAGTGCTGTACTAACCAAGGTTTCCAGTCTTTGGTACCTAAGAAAGTTGAATTGGATTTCCTGTATAGCTTGATCTCTACTATAAAGAAAGATATGATTAGAGAATCGAGTGGATCAACTTTTCTTGAAATATCAGCGAATAAGGTTAGAGATTTGAATGTATTCATTCCTGACATTGATGAACAAAAGTCTTTAGGTGATTATTTTAAGTCTTTAGATTCGTTAATTCATGCAACTACAAGGAAAATTGTATCGCTGAAACAGATGAAATCAGCTTCTCTTATCTCTTTTTTTCCACAGAATGGAGAAAGCAGGCCTCGTGTCAGGTTCAAAGGATTTGAAGGGAAATGGGTTTATTCACAACTTGGAGATATATTTTTAGAGAGAATAGAGAGTAATATTCATGGTGAAATGCTTTCAGTTACTATGAATGATGGAATTATTAAAGCATCTGAAAATGGAAGATTTGATAATTCTAATAGCGATAAATCAAAGTACAAAGTTGTTAAGATCAACGATATAGCTTACAATTCAATGAGAATGTGGCAAGGAGCTAGTGGATGCTCTCAATATGAGGGAATTGTTAGTCCTGCATATACAGTTGTTATGCCAGTAGACGGTATTGATTCCAAGTTCTTCTCATACATGTTTAAAACTTTGCCAATGATAAAGTTGTTTAGATTACATTCTCAAGGTTTAACATCTGACACTTGGAATTTGAAATATCCAGCTTTTAGTAAGATAAAGGTTCTATATCCAAAGGATATTATTGAGCAACAAAAGATTGCCTCATTCTTCACCAGTCTCGATAAACAAATCTCTCTGCAAGAGCAGAGACTGGAGAAGCTAAAGCAGATAAAGTCTGCATGTTTGGATAAAATGTTTGTTTAAGTAAACTAAAACAATCTATTATGAATAGTAAAGACCACATACAGACCTTTGACAAGGAGATAGATTTTGAAGTGGCTCTATGTGAGGTGTTGAAGCAGCACGGTTGGGAAAAAGAGATAATAATGAACCCCACCGAAGAGGAGCTGGTGGATAATTGGGCAAAAATTATCTACAGCATGAACCAGGAGCAGGATAAACTGGGGCAGTATCCTCTGACACCAACAGAGATGCAGCAAATCATCGACCAGGTTAACGTATGGCATACTCCATACGAGATAAACAGGCGTATTAATGGTAAAGAGGTTGTTATTAAGCGCGACAACAATAAGGATTCCCGCAATTATGGCAAGGAGGTGTATCTCAAGATTTTTGACCCTGAGGAGATAAGTGCTGGCCAAAGCCGCTATCAGTTAGTTCGCCAGCCGAGATTCAAGACAGCTCATCCGTTGGCAGGCGACAGACGCGGCGACGTGATGCTGCTGATAAATGGTATGCCATTGTTCCATATTGAGCTGAAACGCTCGCGTAAAGATGTATCTGAAGCCATCTTCCAGCAGAAACGATATATGCACGAAGGTGTGTTTAGCAAAGGTATATTCTCGCTTGTGCAGATATTTGTGGCTATGACACCAGAGTCAACTCGCTATTTTGCTAATCCTGGCAATGAAGACGGATTTGTAAAGGAGTGCCAGTTTCATTGGGCCGACTTTAATAACGATGAGATATTTGACTGGCAGCGTGTGGCAACAGAGCTGCTGATGATACCTATGGCACACCAGCTAATAGGTTATTACACCATTGCAGATGATAAGGACCAGACGCTGAAAGTGCTGCGTTCGTATCAGTACTATGCCGTGAACAGCATTTGGGATAGAACTCATGGCACTAACTGGATGCAGAAAGGCAATAAAGGTGGATATATCTGGCACACCACAGGCTCGGGTAAAACCATGACGAGTTTTAAAACTGCCCAGCTGATAGCAAATTCTGGCGATGCAGATAAGGTGGTATTCCTGCTGGATCGTATAGAGTTGAGCATTCAGTCGCTCGATGAATATCGTGGTTTTGCTGGCGAGGACGATACTATTCAGGATACGCAGAACACGCTGATACTTGTGAACAAGCTGAAGAGTAATGATAAGGATGAGAAGCTGATTGTGACTTCTATCCAGAAGATGGCTAACATCAAGGATAATCCGCTGGTTACTGCTGAGACTATTGAAGCCATTGGCAAAAAACGACTGGTATTTATCGTAGACGAATGTCATCGTAGTGTTTGGGGTGAAATGCTGATAAACATTCAGCACACATTCCCCAAGGCATTGCTGTTTGGATTTACAGGTACGCCTGTGTTCAGAGAGAATGCCAAAAAGGAGGTTACTACTGAGACTCTGTTTGGCGACATGCTGCACAAATATACCATTGCGCACGCTATCCCTGATAAGAATGTGCTTGGCTTTGATGTATACAAGGAGATAACCTATAGCAATGAGCGCGAACTAAGAGAGAAGGCAGTATTCTACTATCTGGATGTACACTCGATAGAGGAGATAGAGAATGATGCTGACAAGAAAAAGATATACGACCGCTTTATGCATGAGCTCGAAATGAAATCTGACTATATGGATGGAGGCGTGTTAAAGCATGGTATAGAGAGCTATCTGCCTAGGGGTAAGAAAGATATCTATCAGCAGCCAATACATCACCAGTTGGTGGCGCAGAATATTGCTAGCAAGTTTGAACGACTTAGCAGAAACTATAAGTTCCACGCTATGCTGGCTACAAAGAATATTCCAGAGGCTATTGCATATTATAAGTTGTTTAAAGAGCAGTACAGTCATCTGAACGTGGCATGTGTGTTTGATGAAAATATCGACAATAGCGATGAAGGCATTGTAAAAGAGGATGCCATATTGGAGATGCTGGACGATTACAACAAGAGATATGGTCACCAGTTTGGACTTGCTAACTATGGAAAGTATAAGAAGGATGTGGCCAAGCGATTGGCTCATAAAAAGCCATATACCAACATAGAGCACGACCATACACAGCAGATTGACCTGCTGATAGTGGTAACACAGATGCTTACTGGTTATGACTCTAAATGGGTAAACACACTGTATGTTGATAAGCTGTTGACGTATGTGGACATTATTCAGGCATTCTCACGCACAAACCGTATATTTAATGAGCATGAGAAACCTTGGGGCACCATTGTGTATTATGCATTCCCATATACGATGGAGCAGAATATTAAGGATGCTCTTGAGCTATATGTAGACCAGCCTCTTGGCGTGTTTGTAGACAAACTGGAGCAGAACTTGAAGACTATCAACGGTATATTCATTCATATCCGAGATATATTCCAGTCTAATAATATCATGAACTTTGAGAAACTACCTGATAGTCATGCTGACAGAAGTATGTTTGCCAAGGACTTCAGTTTACTTACAAAAATGATTGAATCGGCAAAACTGCAGGGCTTTATTTGGGAACAGAGTGTGTATGAGTTCAAACATGAGAACAGTATTACAACAGTGACGATGGAGTTTGATGAGCAGACCTATCTGATACTGCTGCAGCGCTATCGCGAACTTTTTGGCCCAGGTCAAGGTGGAAAAGACAAGGAGTTTGATTATCCCATTGATACCTATATCACTGAAATTGGTACAGGTAAGATTGATGCTGACTATATCAACTCTAAGTTCCAGAGGTTTATCAAGCAACTATATGCAGAAGGACCGGGTAGTGAGCAGACTAAAGCTGCACTTGAAGAACTGCACAAAACGTTTGCTACGCTATCGCAGAAAGACCAGCGAACCGCAATATTAATTCTGCATGATATTCAGCGTGGTGACCTGCGCCCAGAGCCAGGTAAAACATTACAGGATTACATTAATCAGTATCAGCTGAAGGAGCTGTTCGATCAGATGCGAATACTGCATGAGGCTACTGGCGTTGACTTTGATAAACTTAAGGAGATAATGACCTCTGGCGTAACAGAGGAGAATCTGAATGAGTTCCAGCGCTTCTCTGAGCTGCGCAAGACTGCCGACAAGACCAAAACCATTACCTTTATTGAGATGGTTGAGGGAGAAACTGTATCACCGCAGTTTATGATGGTTAGATGGAGTGCTCTGCTCAAAGAATTCATTTTGAGTGCTGATAGTCGCGAGAAGATATTGTATGCATACATGCACGATGGCGTTACCATCGATACAGCCGAGGTTGAGGATGTTGATGTAGAACAGGGCTTTGATGATCTAGAGAATCCACAGCCACAATTTGCTAGTGAGCCTACTATTAATTATATTAAAGCCAAGATTGAAGACATTATAGCATTTACTTTGACAGGCGTAAGTAATAACATGCGTTCTCGTAAAGAAATCACTAACGCTTTAATGTATGTGATTGAAAAAGAATCGATAGAACAACTCGATGGCGTAGGCGTTTACTTGCGTAGAGCTTTCTCTAATCTCTTCAAGGAGAATTCTAATATCGTTGATAAGCATGTGGCTTTTAATCTGCTGGTTACAAAGTATGAGGCTTATCTGAAGAAACTCTATTATCTGATGAAGGGCGAGGAGATAAAGCCAAAGAAAGAAGGTGAGGATGTTACTTGGAAGAATGTTATACATGATGTAGACTGCCTTTGGAATCTAAAATATCAGCTAGATGACGATCATCAGCGTCTGTATCAATATCTGAATATGGTTAAGGAGTGGCGTAATGCTGAGTCGCATATCTCACCAACAGCATCAGAGCAGGAACTTAATGGCGCAGTAAATATCATTATCACTATGTACTGCTACGCAACAGGAATGTGCATTACAGATCTGGAGATGGCAGGACATGATACAGAAGCCGATTCTGAATCTCCAATGGCCGCAGAGTCATCGAAACCATACGGAGAAGAATAAGGCTTATACAAAGCATGGCAGATTTTTTTCTGTTGAATAAAAAATATAGGGCGAGCATCACTGCTTGCCCTATATTTATAAGCCTTTTTCTAACCGGCCTCCGTGCTATCACAGCATTAATTGGCCCAATCTGTAATTATTAGCTTAAAAAACTAAATTAATCAACCATAAACCTTAATATAAAATGTATTATACAGTTTGCAAAGGTATTGTTATTTTTTGGAAACACCAAAGGTTTTTGGATAAAAATGTATGGCGAACACATTTTTGTGATAAAGCTTTTGTAGTCTTACGGAAAAGCACTATCTTTGCGCTCCGAAAGAGCATGTTGCTCATTATATTAATAAGGTATAAAGATAGGATAATGACAAAAGATAATCTTAACCAAATCCTAAACCAAATGGCAGAGGATAGATTTAATCCGCGACTTGTAGATACGGTAAGCGGAGAGTATTGGCATTTTAGTACAGGGCTAATGGCGTGCGAAGATGGTTCTGATACTAAAGGATTGCCAAAGGATATTGGTAGGCGTAAGGCTTTAATAATAGAGGCTGAGATGCCTGATGAATCGATGATAGAGGCACATATTCAACGTGGAGATTGGCTGAAAATCAGAGTGGATGCTCCAATATCTAGCGGGGATGTGGTATTATTCAGATATAATGAACGTAGTTATATCATGACCTATTTCAAAGATGGCGATGGAATGAAATGGATGGTACCAGGAAACTCCAGATATACACCTATATGCGTGATTGATGATAAAAATCCAGAAGTAATAGGGCGAGTGATTCATTTGGATAGAGACGAAATGCGAGTAGAGTATGATGACTGCGTAAAACAGATAGAAAAGGTGAAGAAACAAATGGAGGATATCAGAATGATTACTCAAGACCATGCATCGTGGGCTATAAAACAGATACAATCTGTTATTACGGTAAAAAGATGGTGGTTCCCCATATATAGAGCTCTGGTACAAAAGAAACTGAACGACGAGAAGGATTACGATGGTTTTTGCGAAAGAATTAAAAGAGAAATGCCTGACCATAAGTATTTGCCTGATCCTGTAGAAATAGGTAGACTAGATATACTTGGATTTAGCAAGCCAATAGAGAAATGGAATAACAAAGACACACCAGTAACCCAGCGTAAGCGATTTATGGAATATAAGGAGATAGGATTAAGAATGCTTGACCTGCTGGAATGTGGTGAAGAGACTGCCGAAGAAATTCTCAGAAAACTCTCAGATACTCTCAAGAAAAACAGCTGATTTTTATAAAAACTCTCAGAGAATAGCAAAACGCTACAGGATTCTCTCAGAAACGCTACAGCGATGGAAGTTTGCTTCTGTCGCTGTTTTTTTATGTCTAATTTTGTCCTCGGAAATCAGATGATAGTCGTCTGATAGAGTTTAAAATTATAATATTAAAAATGAAAAAGAAAATGAACATTATCGGTTACTTTACAACACCGATTAAAGTAATTGAAGGAGATTTGAGTTGTATGCAGGACATCAGCTCGTA
>Ga0326512_10003099_pt1 | contig 12244 bp, 19 predicted proteins | sample 1_2617_0518_D_FD_203652 | JGI IMG/M metagenome (GOLD analysis project Ga0326512, IMG submission 203652) | Bovine rumen microbial communities from UC Davis, California, United States - 1_2617_0518 | ecosystem: Host-associated > Mammals > Digestive system > Stomach > Rumen | place: USA... | reverse complement strand
TGGAATAGCGAATCTTCAAAGTGTCAACGATGGACTGTGGAATATATGATTCGCTCCGTTTTGCACTTCTCGGTTCAACGGCATCATTCATGCTGATGTCTAAAGCGTTGATGTAGCAATATCTTCGTAGGAAGGTTGTCTTCGCTCCGAGGTTCTGAATCGCGGACCCTGTCGTTGTTGCGTCGACCGTCGGCATGGTGAAGGTTAACGACTCGTCACTATAACAGTCCATAATCTCCAGAACGGCTTCTTCATCTGGGATGTTGTTCACATACTTTTTTTCAATTCGGAACAAAGTCACGATCCCGTATTCCGACAGAACATTCAGAGCTAACGGCAGGAAGTCCTTCATCTCATAGAATTTATATGTGATGTTTTTCCCTGACCTCGTCGGTGCATCCACCTTCCCTGTTGGTGCCTTGATCCTTGCGGAAATTGTCTTCTTCGCTTCTGCGAATCTCAATTTGAAACTTTTTGTCTTTTCTTCCATTCTTCAATTCCTCCTTTAGAATCCTTCAATAAGGTCTTTAACTATAGCCATGTCGAATTCGTCCATTTCTGTAGAGACGATTCGATTCCATTTATTAAACTTTTTGCCGTAGCAAGCCGGACAGAGATATTCGCCTGCTACCTTTTCGCAATCCAGAGAATCAAACCTTTCGCCGCAAACAGCGCAGGTGACACCATCTTCTGGATCAAATCTGTGTTTTCCAATTGTGATGTAGTTCATTCTTCAATTTGTGACTGACATTATGGAACGTATAACCATTATTCTTTCTATGAGTCTTAGATTGTTTTAGAAGTTAACAGATATATGTATGTACGGAGATTCTTTCTATTATGTCAGAAGCAAGTTATACGCTCCGTGATGCCAGCCACTTTTCCTCCTTCCTATAATTCGTAGTTAATTAAGATTTGCCGCAAGGCTCCGAACCATGAATAGCCATCAATGTTGACTTCAATTGTTTGGCCGTTTTCCATGATGATCATTGCGACCGTTCCGCGTTTGATAAGCATGATGTCTTTTATCGGCTCTTTGGTTTTTGCTAACAGCCAGCCGACACCATGCAGGAAGTCTCTCAGTGCTTCCTCTCTTTCCGCTGGAGAAAGGTTCCTTGCTTCAATTTCATTCATGGAGCAATACCATTCCTGTGATTAAACAAATCACCGCACAGATGATGGAGAACCAGGACTCCCCAACACCTGCAGCCAAGACGATCAATGCGATTCCAAGTTTTTTCATTCTTCAATTTCCTCCTGTTTTGTTAATTCGTAGAAGACATTCTTCCAACACAATGTATTTGGAAGTTTTAGCATTCCTCTTCTGTCGGATTCCTCGCGGACCTGTCGTTTGATTTCGTTTGCGTCCGCCGGATTCACCCCCAGAAGCTGCTCGATGTCTTCTCTTGAAAGTGTTAATTTCTTCACTCTTCAATTCCTTTCCGCTTGCGTTTTTGCAAGCATACCTTTAAAAAAATAAGATTAGAGCTGGAAGTCAACCTCGTTGATATTGACTTCGTAATACCGGCAGAGTCTTACGAATTCTTCAAGGCTCCATTTCCGTTTGCCGTTTTCCTTCAAGGAAAGCACGCTGGCATTCATGTTCAAGTCTTTGGCAACTTCCTGAATGGTCTTTCTCTTTTCGATTCTGATGTCTTTTAACTTCTTTTTCATTTCTACCTCCATGATTTTATATGCTACACGAATGTGTTTTTGCTTTTAGTTTACTCGTTCTGCTCAAATACGTTTTTCATTAAATAGTACAGGACATCAACCACAATCGAATTGCCTGCTTGTTTATAAAGTTGGCTATCCGAATTAACCGATTTCGCTTTATAGAACATTTCATCGGTTTGCCCCATAAGTCGCCAACACTCTAATGGTGTCAGTTTTCTTATCCGCATACCATCAAACAATCGGTTTGTATTATGGCATGGATCGGAAAGAGTGCTTGATAATTCTCCGTTCGTCGATTGGTTGTACAAGTCTAAATCAAGAACTTTCCCTTCTTGAAAATCTGTTTTTTCTATCAAGCTATTTAGCCTCTTATTCGCTATAACCATTGGTTGCTGTCCCCCCCCTTGCATTGTTTTGAGAGTTGGCGCGATAAAGTCGGAATCCCAAACATTACCGGCAAATCCTGCGCCAAAATCTCCATAGATGTTGAACAATCTTTTTGCTTTAATCTCATTCATCACTTTCACAATCAAACATTTGAAGGTTGTTATCGTTATTGCCGGAGCATAACCATGGTACACTCGCCCCCCCTTGTTGTATCCGTTGGGGAACGAAATGTCTGCACAATCCCATAAGTCAAATTGATCTATGGTGTTGCTCCCTATATACCGCCTAACGTTGCCGTCTTCAGTTATCATTTTTCTTTCTGCTTCTGTCCACATTCACAACGACTCCCTGATTGCAATTGGTGTTCAATGTCTGTGCTATACCCCCCCCGACTCTTCCACGGCGAGTGCCGGAGTTGGGAAACTCCAAGTTTATGGAATCGCCTTCGTATGCTTCCTCATACCCTTTTTTTGTAGCGGATTTTACTTCTATATAGTTAGGTATGACCACCGCGTTGGTTTCCCATTGGATCAATGTCATTCACAGCAATCGTGTTATCTGTTGCGCATAGAGCTGCGTTTGCTCTTAATGTATTTGCCACATCATCATCTTCTGTTTTCGGTTTGAAGATGAATCCAGTTCCCTTCTTTATGTGTTTCTCGTTGTGCTTCAGGAAGCCGTCAATCATCATCTGGCTAATGAAGTATTTCTCATCCACATTTTCTTCCAAGATGTCCTTCAACTTCTTCGTTAACGGAAATGGTTTTGGGAATTCGAAGTCCAATTTCTTTTCTGAATCTCCAAACAGATTCATCGCTTCGTAAACGGTCCGGCCATTCAGCACGGATACAACGAACACTCTTTCCCTGTTCTGTGGTACTCCGTAGTCTTTCGCGTTTAGGACCTGCCACGCGCTTGCGTATCCCATAGAAGCCATAGCATTGAGGTATTTTTCAAAGTTATGCCAATGAGTTTCCGAGATTACATTCCTCACGTTCTCCCATACAACATACTTCGGTTTGAGTTTGTTAACGATGCGGACTGTCTCCCACATTAATGATGATCTTGTTCCGCTGCCTTCATCGCCACCCTTTTGCAGGCCACTGATCGAAAAATCTTGGCAGGGACTTCCATGCATTATCAAGTCACACTCGACATCTTTGTCCCATTTGGTTATATCCTGCGGATCGAAGTTTGTGCCGTTCATTGCGTTGTAGGATGCAACCGCGTATTTATCTATTTCGACATAGTCGACGATTTCGAATTCGATTCCGAGACGCTTCAAGGCCTGCGTCATGGCTCCTATTCCGCCGAATAATTCAATCACTTTCAGCATGGCATTATTCTCCGATTGCTGCTTTGACGAAGATGGACCAGTATTCAACCAATTCCTTATATCTGTCTGCATCTGCCTCATCATACTTATCGATGAAATCGAAATCTATTTCGTTGATTACTTTCACCAATTTAATGGCTTTGTTTAATTCGCTGACAAATTTCTCCGCTGCTTCGGTGCTCACTAATCCGTTGGAGCTACACCATTTTGTTTTCAGACAAATCTTTCCGCTGACTAGTTTTTCATAGTCTGCACTGATTTTGACATATCCATCTCCGGACACATCGAATCTCTTGTCAATCGCTTTCATTAAAGCTCTCATCGTTACATCGTTTAATGTCATTTTCTGATACCTTTTCCCTTTCTAATTTCATTCCTATCAGCTTATTCCTTGCTTCTATCGTTCCACTTGCGTGTAGCTTGTGAGGTGCCAGCCTTCGTCTTTCAACTCCAGCGTCTTTGCTTCGAATTCGTCGTGGTTCGGGAAGTAGAGTTTCATCTTTCTTCTGAACTTTCCGTTTCCCTTGCTGTATGTTGCAACTAATTTCATCATTCTTCCTCCTTATTTGATCTCTTCCCAGATTCTTTCTTCTGCCTTTCTCCAACCTTCGCAAAGTTTGTCTTGGAGTTTTGTCATGTCCTCCTGTTCAATCTCTTCAAGATAGATGCAGGCAAGATGTAAGGCGCCGGTTCCTCTTTCAAACTCTTCTTTGCCAAATTTTAGCGCCCATTTTCTTTTGTAATCGGCATCCCTGTCGTCTTTCTCTTTCATGTAGTCAATGTTGCTGTTCATAGTTTTGATGCAAGCGTTGATGTAGTTTTCTGTTTCTCTTAATGCTCTCGTCATTCTTCAATCTCCTTTGGGGTTCTCCCCCTCTCTTCTCTATTATTATAAGCCTTTTCTTGCGTTTTTGCAAGCATTAAAATGCATTTTTGCATATTTATTTTGCAATATTGCAAATCTGTGATATATTATAAGTGAGGAGGTAGCCTTATGAATTACGAAGTTATCGACGAAGTTATTGCCAATTACATGAAGCGTGGAAGACGGATGCGAAACGTTACCCAGAGAGAATTTGCGGCGGAATTGGAAATTCCATATTCCACCTATGCCTGTTATGAGACGGCGAAGCGGTCAATGCCGTTGGATGTATTCGACAAGGCTTGCCGCCTTCTTGGGTATAATCCAAGGGAACTGATGCAGGAAGCGGCGGACGCATACGCGAAAACATTTGAGAAATAAAAAAAGGAGGTCGGCGAACCGACCAAATTGAAGAATGATGCAAAAATGAATATTAGTCACAACAAGCATATTCCTTTTGCATACTTATTATAACATACGAAGGAGTTAAAATGAGTATTAAAAAAATCGTTGTGAACGGTGAACCTTGCTGGTCTTACGATGTGATGATCAACGGCCACCGCTTGCGGAAGGCTTCGAAAAAATGGAGCCGTAAACAGGCAGCGGAAGAAGAACGGCTTGCTATTTTGAACTATGGCCAAAGCGAAAAAATAACCTTCGGCGAATTGGCACAAATCTATTTCAAGCACAAGAAAGCAGAAATAAAGGAATCGTCTTACCGCCGGTTATACAATTCCTGCAAAAACCACATTCTTCCGTACTTCTCGGAATTAGTGGTCAATGATCTAACGAACAAAGACATTGAAAGATGGCAGAACGAGCTTCTGGGGAAGACTTTCAAAGGAAAGTTATATTCCAATAACACCATAGCCGACACACAAACTTTGCTCCGCTCCATTCTTGAATGGGGATATATCTACAACTATACGGCAAGGAATCCGTTCAAATCCAAGAACGTTCACAGGAAGACAGAATTCAAAAAAGAGATGGTGTGCTGGTCTAAAGAACAGTTCGACGAGTTCATCCAGAACGTAGACGATCCGCTTTACAATGCGGTCTTCCGTCTGCTCTTCTGCGGCGGTTTAAGAAAAGGCGAAATGATGGCCTTAAACATTGAAGACTATGATGGTAAAGGAGTTACGATTTCCAAAACATACGACGAGCACAACCACGTCACCACACCGCCGAAAACTTCCAATTCCTACAGATACGTTTCATTGAATAAAGCGACCTGCTCCGCCATTGATTCGCTGATAGCAACCTACCCAAAAACAAAAGACTTTGGAAAACAACCTCTCTTCGGATTCTATCGGCATCTCTCCTCGACATCTCTGGACCGAGCGCGTGACAAGTACCTTGCTTTAACGGATCTTCCATACATCACGATTCACGGCTTCCGGCATTCGTGTTGTTCTCATCTCTTGCAACAAGGATACCGCGCCAAGGAGGTTTCCGACTATCTCGGAAATACGGAAGAAATGGTGACCAGGACTTATTCTCATCTAATACAAAACAGGAAAGCCGAGATGGCTGCGACATTCGAATAAAAAAAGACTCGGGGATGCACTTCTTAACCCGAGTTTTTTTCTGCCTTTCGGCATTACGTCAGCACAATTATTTTAACATTTTGCCAATATTTTGCCAATATTCCTTTTTGATGTGTTCCGAAAATGGACTGAAACCACGGAATAAAGACAAAAAAAGAAGCCTTTCGGCTCATGTTTGGTCGTATGGTGGGGATGGCGGGATTTTAAAAATATCTGAAATATGCGGTTTTTTTCGTGTTTTTTCGCCTTTTTCTGCCCTTTTTATGACTGTTTTCACTTCAATTTTATATAAATTGCCAATATTTTGCCAATATTTTTGCAATAAAAAAGAGGGCGGAATTGCACCGCCCAAAGGAAAGGATCAAACAATGAATCTCGCTATTTCGAATTTCTGTATTTGTCCACCTCGTCGTATAAAGCCTGCATATCGACGACGTGGTTTCCTGTCAATTCGTGAAGCATCATTTTTTGAAGCATCTGCAAAGACAGGTCTGTCTGCTTCTGGATTCTGTCAATTTGCTTTTGGAGGTCAACAATTGGAGCGTTGACCTTTTTGGAAATAAAATCGTAACCCGACCAAAGGGCGACGATAAATGCAAGGGCCACTCCAACTTGGCCGAGTGTGATTTGTTCCATGGTTATTCCTCTTCGGTAATGACTTCCGATTTTTCTTTTTCGTATTCTTTTTTGCTCTGCCCAATGCACATAGCAATGAATAATCCAACCGCTCCGATGGTAGCTCCGATCTGCGTACCATATGGCAGATTCCATACGGATGCAACGGTTCCCCAAAGCATTTCTAATGCCGGAATTACGTGCAATGCTACGAATTTAACCGCGTCATACTGTTCATTAGTCCATTTAAACATTTTCTTATCTCCTTTAACTTACAATGTTAATAATCTTGATGTTGTCGCCTTCGGAAAGGTAGTCTTCATAGTTGGTTTTCTCCGACCACGCTCCGTTTTCCTTCACGTACATTCTCCGCTTGACATAGGATCCTGCCGATTTCTGATACAAGGCCTTTTCACCGCTGGAGCCAATAACGACCGCAATTGTTGTGTCTGCCGATACCGTGAAAGTGTACGTGTAATGGTCCAACCCTGTTCCTGTGGAATATGTCACCGTGAATGAGATGCCAAGAACCATGCCTCCGTAATAGCCTACGTTATGACGAAGAACGACAGAATCCAGCTGCGAACGTGTCGGAAGCGTTGTGGCTTCAATTGTAATCATTGTGCTGCTTGTGCTTGGAAAGTCCACTTCTTCGCTTATTGCCGTGCTTCCGTTGAGAATTTGGCAGGAAGAAATATGTGATGAATCTATCGTGGCACTCTCTCTGTGGCCGTAAGCCTTGACCACGATTTCTTCAATGGTTGCATTCGAAGGAATGGAAGAGAAGTCGAAGGAATAATCTGCATAACCTGTGTCCGATGCATACATATTCGATGTAGAACTATAAGGCTCTTCCGCGGTGTGTCCGATGCAATACGAAGCATAAGAGGAACCGCTTTGGATTCCGCTGGTTTCAACATTGTTCGCCGTGAATGTCGATGTAGAACCGGCACCATGTGCGACCAATTGCGATGTGATGTCCGTTCCGTCTCTCGTTGCCGTGACCTGCTCCGACTTGTTGGTTGGAGTTATAACAAGTTCTATTTCGTCTCCGTCGTAGTAGGTATTACTTCCAGAAGGTGAAATAGATCCGTTTCCGCTCAACGTTGTCGTGATGGTCCGCGGTGTTGGAATTGTATAATCAACCTCAATTTCTGCACCATAGATGTAGAAGTATGCGGTTGTGTTCCTTGACGCTCTTCGGCAATTGATACGGATTCCGAAGTTGTCGCCCATCTCGACCAGGTCTTCCCACGAAGCCGTGCAGGAAAATTCCCTTGTTGCTACGGATGTGGTTAAAGCCGTAGCGGAGCCAACAGAAGCGGAAGTTCCGTTGTATAAGTACATATTCTGGTTATATCCGCCCGACTCATAGCCTTTGAGCTTCACCGTGAAACTATTAACGATAGCATGGCTCGGAACCGCGTCGAAATTAAAACCTCTTATGTAGATATAATAAGAGGTCGTCGAGGTTCTTGTGTTCTGAATGGTCGTATATGTGGTGTTGTCGGTGTTGTGGTACATATTTGAAGCATTGGATACCTGCAAATATGTGGTGGATGTCGAATAATATGTCGAAGGTACTAATCTAACGATAGGCATTTTAGTTAGTCCTCAAGTAGATGTCGCCGTTTTCACCCAAAGATGAAGACGGAGCACCTGCACCCACATACACGGTTTTAACGCTCAATTCTCCGAACACAAGGCCGTTCGGTCCATAACCGCTTTTCCCAGCCACAAGGTCGTCTGCCGTCATCGTTGCGTCACTTGTCAGAACAAAGTTGACATCTGCGTTATTTGCATCTTTAAGAGTGACAGACGGCACGCTTTCGTATGTCGCTCCTGCGATTTTGATATTTGCCGTTGCCATGTTTTGTCACCTCTTAAGAAATCGTTAATACCTTCGTGGAAGCATTCTGCGAAACAGATACCGCCGTTAATGCTCCCGTTACTTTGGAGCCGTTAATGTATGCCGTGGCTCCGTTGACAATCTGGGCGGATGTGGCCGTTGCATCTGCCGTATCAACGACGGAAGCCTTCCCACTCACTCCGAGAATCGTGACTCCGCTTTTGATATTGCCGGTTACAATTTTATTCTGTTCTGCCGTCGCAATTGAAACGGAACCGCTCCCGTTGTGGTAGCCTTCTGCAATTGTCACGCTCTGTGCCTTTGTCGTGATGGTCTGACTGATGGCTCCGTTGTTTGGCATGGATCCCGTTACAAGACCATTCGCATAAACTGTCTCTCCTGCCAAGACTTTGGAAGCATCTGCCGTTGCTCCTGTCGTGTCGTAGAAAACAGCATTCCCAGAACCAGCGGCTAAAGGAATTTCTACCTGCGGAACATTACTATAAGTTACCTCGTTGATTACTACGTTTTTTGCCATTTTAATTCTCCTAACTAACTGTAATGACTCCGCCGTTGAATGTGATCAAGCCGTAGTTATGCGGAATCGGATTAACTACGACTTTAGAAAGGCCCGTGAATTGGGCGTCTGGAACAACTTCCTGCGTTGACTGTGTCGGTGTCACTTCTTTTTGTTGCATCTTCCCCGATATAGCAATTTTCTGCACGTTGAAGATGAGTTCATATTGCGGAGCGTGGAAGGTGACGGAGAGCTGCGGAGCCGTTCCGTCAAGGTCCATTTTCCCTGCGTTGTAATTAATAATCATACTTTATCCGTTACGATGAACTTTGCTTTCTCAACGATGCAATCACGGAAGGCACCGTCTTCATACCAATCCATGTGGTAAAAATAATGCCCTAAAGGAAGAAGTTCCGACTCTGTTTCCGACAGAATAAAGTTGAAAGTGTTGTCCTGAATCTCGTTATAAATCTTTTCCAAGACAACCTCGTCATTTTTCTTTATGACGATTTTCACGGAGTCGGTAGCATCAAACTCCGCTCCGTTGATCGTGATAGGCAGAGCAACATTGAAGTCATGCTCTGTCATATAAATATCGTTGTTATTTACTTTGAACATATCATTCTCCTTCCAGCACTTCGAAGCATGAGTTGTCATATTGGCACCAACCTTCAATACCTTGGTAATTGACCTTGTAATATTGCCATCCGTCGCTCATCTTCGGGGAAATCCCTGTCACCACCGCTTCGGAATTCAATGCCGGTATCACTCCGACTCTTGCCGACTTGGTGGTTGGTTCCTTCCGAATGCTCTGTGAAGTAAACGTGTGAATGTGTAGTTTCATATCTTTTGCTCCCCTTTCGTATGTGACGGACTCGCAATGCCTTAATTCCGCCCCTTTGGTGCTTTTTACTCTGCTGAATGAATCGTTGATAAAGAAGACGGCAAGCGGATTCAGTTCGTTTTCCATCGTCCAATAAAAATACTTTGAATTGTGGAAAATGTAATAACCGAGAGACCTGTTTCTGATTTTGGTTGTTTGGATGCCTTCCGCAACTTCAAGGTGAATGTGGTTTCCTGTAGCATTGCCGTTGGTGCCTTCCTCATACATTGGCATTCCGTCTGCGTAGATTCTGCCAACCATTGTTTTTGCATACTTTCTATTAGAATGCGTTAAAGCAATAGTGACATATCTGTCGAAGCCGTCTGCACAATGCACTTTGGTAAAATTGCCGTTTTGATCTACGGCGGTAAAGAAGTTTGTGCCTGCCGTTCCCCATGAACCAATGCACTTCCAACGGCCTTGAGAGAACCAATAGTCTATACCAGCGTCGGAGCCTGCAAGGTCAATGGCTTTGTTTTTGTGGGAAAGTGAGCCACCAGGAAGTTGTGTTATATTTATAACCTTCATACCTAAACATAAGTTATACATATGATTGTCTCCCCCTTATACAACATAGGTACATGTTGACCAAATCATCGCCGTGGTAGAAATACCAGACAACGTGAATCCTCTTGTGCTAAAGTCAACATTTCCACCGCTATATACGATGATTGAACCGCCGTTGTTTTGGTTTGAGTCGTGCACTACGGGGAAAACGAAATAGCTTCTCGATGTCGGCCTGTATTCTGCGGCCAATGTGGCAACAGTTTTGCTCTGCCATGTTGACATGGTGCCAAGGTCTGCGGTGTTTATATGGATATCTAGTGTCACAACACTCCCATATCTTACCGCAGCCACTATAGAGCCATTGCTTCCATACGAATATGAAGCAGCTTTTTTACCGCCGAACATAATCCAATTCCCGTCTGGCCTTCCGTTCGTGCCGATTAGATACATCTTATAATCGCCATGTGATGGGTTTGTGCCGTAGAATTCTACCCTACCTCTCCAATTCGCTTTTTTTAGGATATAAACACAGCCATTTGTTGTAGGCACTTCTGCCGTTGCGAAATCTACCGCAAAACCAAAATAGAAAGATTCATTCGGCATTGCGTTCCACAAATCAACGATGGTGGCTGACCCCACTGTTAGACCTAATTGGTCTACAGAAGAATACGTGTGTACAGAGGTCATGAACCATGGTTGCCACGTCCACGTGCCGCTGCTGTTCGAAGCACCAAATCTTCTGTATGAATTTCCGAATCTATCCGTTACTTCTTGGATACGATACGCGCTATTGCTGGCGGCTTCCCCTGTTGCGTCGTACACACGCAAAGTGAAAGCGTATTGCGTAGGGCAATTTGTCATAGTTGATGCCCATGAGTCTGATTCTATATAAGATATTCCGCACGCCGTGTATGTGTTGAGGCTGGTACTTGGCCTATAAGGAATAGTCCCAAGCCAATCTAATTCCTTGCCTATTTCTTTATACCCTGTCGGGTCATCATAAGTCGCCCAAGAGAATTTCCCATCACGGCTATAAAGGACTTTCTGCCCCATCATGGAAATGCCTTTATATTGCAGAAGTTTTGTCGTTTCATAATTATCGTGAATGATAATTGAAGCCGTTGCCTGTCCGCCTTCTCTTCCTCTTACTTGTAAAGTAATGTCGTTAAAGTCGCTCACCTCTGAAGATGACATGCTTATGGTTGCCGCGTCGCCAATTGCGTTATTTTCCGAATTGATGATGTGCTGGTTCACTCTCATGTTTACGCTTGGAGAGCCATCCACGACTGTCTCACCGTCGATTAAATATTCCGAGCCAACATCAATAGAAGCAGCAGGATAGTTGTCCGCGAATCTATTACTTATGGAGGTGTGAGACCAAATATTCGGCTTGTCATACATCACATTCGGATAAGAATACAGATTCATAAAGCTCAAACTATTGCCGATTATATTGCTATACCCTTTTAAATAGTTATTGATATCAAGTTTTTTCGTGCCTTTTGTTGTGGCCGTTTCGCCTGTAGAATGTAAGATGATTTCATTCGCCTTCGTTTGGTCTGTATCGTAGTTGACAAGTTGGATGCTCGGCAGGCCGTTTTCATCCTCGCTTACCATGTCGAACTGATTCAATACGTTGTCACCTGTCGATAAGTTAACGACTTCAAAGTTTTCATGCGGTTGGAATCTAACATAACCGCTTCCGTCAAAACTGATTCCGACATCTGACCCATCTTTTTGATATTCATCTGCTACGATGTATTTGTTGTCAGGGTCGCCGAAGACGATACGCGAGCCGTATATCTCCAACGCCTTCAAAGTTATGGTGGCGAGTGAGTTCAGAACCGCGTTTCCTTCTGCGTCAAAGCCGGCATTCCAAGTCTGGCCGTAGTCAGTGGATACCATGATTCCGCCAGCACTCATGTAGTACTGAACATCCGAATCGGCAAGCGTTGCGTGGTTATGAAGATAAACCTTGTAACCGCCGTCGGCCGTAGGAACCAAAGTTCTGTGAAGGCCTAAACCATTAATAATCAATGAAGCGATTTCGTTCATTTGGCCACT
>Ga0326512_10003098_pt1 | contig 12245 bp, 14 predicted proteins | sample 1_2617_0518_D_FD_203652 | JGI IMG/M metagenome (GOLD analysis project Ga0326512, IMG submission 203652) | Bovine rumen microbial communities from UC Davis, California, United States - 1_2617_0518 | ecosystem: Host-associated > Mammals > Digestive system > Stomach > Rumen | place: USA... | reverse complement strand
GTCCAATGGATTAAGTGATACTGCATACTCGAAATAGCCTTCTACATTCTCATCTGTTGGTTTTGTGCCTTGTTCATGAACACCAGTTATACCAACGAGTTTAAATCTACCACGATTTGTCTGTGATACATCAAAAGAAGAAGTACCTCCGCTTAGTGAATAACCATCACACTCATTACCATTACTAGAAAGTGGTACATATTCTTTGATTTGTAGAGCATTCAAGTTATACTCATTTTTATTACAACCACCATCCACAGGGTCTGAAACTTCGCCAACATAGTACTTTAATGTGTCATATTTAGTTGATTGACAAAGACAGTCAGTAGTTGAACCAGTTGCGTATGGTTTATAAGTACCTCTTGAACGAATAACAGCCACTGCTTGTTCATTAGCCGTAACAATCCATGCTGGACCAGCGTTATAACCACTAATACCTAGAACACGAACCACTTTAAGTTGCTCTGAAGCACTTAAATATGATTTAGCAATGTATGGTAATTCATACTTTGGATACTGACTACCCTTAAATTTCTCTGTACTTGTACCACCGAAAACATCTTGGAATTCACGCCAATTTGAAATGTCCATTGGTTGAAAAGCTGGACCTTTCAACGTTTCACCTACAACACCAAGTGTTGTAATGCCTAGGCTACGAACAGCATAATTGATGTCAATTTCACGAGTATATATACCTGGTGATACATGCACTCCTCTCGCGTTGTCTGCCATAATTTATCCTTAATTTTTTATTTAATTATTATTTCATTTATATTCTTGTATATTGGAGCAAAATAGTTTTTAACATCAATATTAGAATAATAAAATACTTTTATCCCATGTTCTTTACATAATTCATATTTTAGGACATCTCTGTTATATTGTGTGTTATATTCTATTATGCTTTTTTCATCATTATTTTTATATGGTTCGAAATGGAATCTACCTTGGCACTCAATTGCTATTTTATATTTCGGAAGATAAAAATCCAACGATAATTGTCCTTTTAATTTAAGCCATTCGTCATTTTTGTAATTATAAACATATTCTATATTTTCTTTACTTAAAAATGATGCGACTTCATTTTCTAATATAGTCATTGGATTACATTCGCACTCACATTTATAATGTCCATCTAACAATCTTTTTGGCCTTGCTTTTAACGTTTTACCACAATTTTTGCAAACAAAATTTACATCGTTTCTATATCCTTTAAATATAGTATTATCGAAGTTAAATTTTTCACCATATATTTTTCTTAAGTCTTCCCTAAATTCTTCAATTTCATAAAGATGATGACAACATTTATTACATCCATGTTTATGTTTTACTAAATTAGTATAATTTGTTGTAAATTCACCGTGTATTGGACAAATTACTTTAAAATTAGTTTTATTACTAATATATTTAAAATCATTTGGTATAATATATTTGTCACCATGTATGCTTTTAATTTCTTCTAAAACCATTTCAGTAGTCCTATACCTAACTCCTCCATTACATTTACCGCAACCTACACCTCTTAAATGGTTTGTTGGGTCTATTAAGAAATCACCATGTATCGGACAAGTAACTAAAACCCTACCTTTTTCATCTCTATTATCTAAATCTGTGTGTTCATAAGTGTATTTACCATTATGTTTTTTAATACTTCTTTCAATAAAATCTTCAGTTTTAAGCCTTCTCATAAAAAATTATTTTAATATAAATATCTACTTATTTTCAATAATTCAAAATAACTTTAAAAAAATATTCAAAAAGCACCCATTTCTGAGTGCTTTTATTACTTTAATTATTCTTTTTTTTTTATTTTATTTCTTTTATTAATTTTTCCTTAATATTAATCATGTCTGTATTCATTTCAAAGAAGTCATCATAGGTTCTATGTTCTTTGCACATCATACCTCTTACATTTAGTTTATGTAGATATTCCTCCCAAGATTTTGTTATGTAGTGTCTAAGATATATTCTATCAAAAACCTCTTTAGTTCTATCCCATGTAAAGTTTGGTTTTACATACTTACATAATGCTGTATGATTGCCGTGAATGAATTTTTCTTGTAGTCTTTTCATATTAAAGCACATCTTTGTGCAGTTACAATATTTTCTATCATATTTGGTATATCCGCATTCCTCAGTATATATTTCCCATATTGGTTTATCATATTTAGGTTTTTTTATGTGTCCGCTACAGCCATAGTTTTTCCATTGAAGCATTATGGCATCATACTTTGAATAATCGTCTAGGAGTTTTGGAAATGGCTCTGTTGGCGTTATGAATTCATCACAATCTATTGAAAAGCACCAATCATAGTCATAATTATCCCTTATCCACAATAAGCCATTTTTTATGTAGTTAGACTGTTTATACTCATCTACATTAAGTATGGAGACAGAGTTTAGAGTAATCTTATCTCCATACTTTTCTGTAATTTCTCTATGTGACGTGCTTGTTATATCTTCAAAAATGAATAGATGGTCAACACCGATTCCGACATGATATTTTATAAAGTCATCTAGATATTCTTGTTCATCTTTTATGACAACAAATATGCAAGTTTTCATTTATTAAAATTCAACTTTTGTCCATTTTTCTCCCAATACTCCATACTCTCCAAACCAAGCATCATAACCAGTGCTACCTACTGGGACGTATAGTGTACCATTATCAGCATTGGTGCTAATATAAGAGGTACTTGGTGCTGTCATTGCATTACATGTTATTGTTGATAAATTACATTCATTAAATGCATAATCACCAATATCTGTAACAGTACTAGGAATATTTATACTTGTTAAGTTTGTACATTGAGTGAATAAAAATCCTTCAATATATGTTTCATTTTTTAAAGTATATTCAACAGTATGATTACCTACTGTTTCAAATCTATATGTGTCTATTATAGCATCTAACATTATTCCATCCACTTTCATTGTTTCAAAGCAATTTTTACTGTACTCAAGTTTACTGATTAATTTTATATCTGATTCGATTTCATCTTGAGTTATGGTATATACACAAACAAGTTTTGGTGCTTCAGGTACATATGGATTATACTGTACTCCATTTGGTTCATCGTCACAGATGCTTATATTAGGTAGTACTAGACTACTTTTTGCTGCCTCGTATGCAGCGGTTGTCTCAAATTCTCTTAAGTATTTCATATTATTCTTATGATATTTTATTAAGTTATTATTATGTAATAATAAATATTTAATAGATGTTAAAATTAATATTATTGTTTCAAATTATCTTGAACTTTCTTGATAAATTCTTCTACGTAATTGGTATCATATATTATTTCATCGTTTGTTAGTCTGTCATGGTATTCTTTCAGTTTATCCTTATCTCCGTGTCCTCTGAAGTATTCTTCTTGTAGGTAGAAGTAATAGTTTGTAATTCTGCCAATTTCCTTCAATAGGTTCTGAAGTATTATATAATCTCCGAATGGTATGTCGAATCTATTGTTTTCATTAAGTTCTAGAAGTTGTTTTTCCAACCTCATAAGTTCTGTTACTGTACACATCTTGTCTATGTAATATTATTTTTTTATTTATTATATTTTTATTTATATAATATATTAAAATATAATATAATATTATAATAATATAAATTATTATTAATTAATAATATTTTTTATTTTAATTTAAATTAAGTTAAATTTTTATATTAAAATATTTTGTTTTTTAATTTTTTTAACATATCTTTGCATAAGTAAAGGTTAAAATTCAAATAAAAATGAAGCTAGACACGCAAAAATTGAATATTAAGTTTGTTGCAAATGATACTTTACTTACTTACAGTGGCGTTAGAAACGGCAAAATAATACTTAAATACAATTTCAATGGAGTAGAGAAAGAGGTTGAACTAGAAATGAACGATTTAATAGGGTACACTGATTTTTAAAAAATACTAACAATTCAAATTAAATATGTCAAAGATTACACTTACATCACCAATTAAAAACGACAATTTTACTGAGTATATCTATAATAACTACGATATACAGAACAAGGAGATTACTACAACTGAGGTTCCCATTCCTTCAAAGGATGACATGGATATTATGATGGATGACGATTGGAACATCCTATTGATTTGTGGAAAGAGTGGTAGTGGAAAGTCAACCATACTTAATGAACTAGGAGGAATCACACCTATTGAGTATGATTATTCAAAGGCTGTCATAAGTCAGTTTCAAGAGTTTAGTGAAAAGGATGTATGCGACCTTCTACAGAGTGTTGGTTTATCATCAGTACCAACATGGCTCAGAAAACCACAAGAATTGTCTAACGGAGAGAGGGCAAGGTTAGACATATGCAAGGCAATATATGAGGCTTCTAGGAGTGGGAAAAATATAATTTTGGATGAGTTCACTTCGGTTGTTAATAGGAGCGTTGCTCAATCAATGAGTTTTGCTTTGCAAAGGTATGTTAGGCAAAAGGGTTTAAAGATTATAATTGCCTCTTGTCATTATGACATTTTGCAGTGGCTCCAACCAGACTATGTGTTTAATTTGAACCATGTTGACGAAAATGGAGAAGTTGAAATGGAGAAGATGGTGTATAGTGACAGTAAAGATTATAAAGTTCAGCAAGGAGTGCTTGAAGAACAGATACTAACAGAAGCAATGGAATTACCAAATTGATTTAAGTTATGGAATTACAAGAAGCAGTGCATATATTGAAGCAGCACAACAAATGGAGGATTGGTGCTGACATACCTATGGTACATCCGAAGGACTTAACTGAGGCTATAAATGAAGTGGTTAAATATTATGAAAGAAGAGGAGATGATTGACAATGAGCCAAAGACATCATATGAGTTATTTGGTGTTGAGTGTGGCAATGGTTGGAAGCCTTTAATAGATAGGTATTTCAAGTGGATTGAAGAATATAACAATGATAAATCTGAAGAAAATAAGATTGAAACGTTACAAATTAAAGAAAAGTTCGGTTCATTAAGAATATATCCTAGTAGTTATACTGATGAATTACACAATCTAATTGAAAAACTTGAGGAAGAATCTTCTAATATATGTGAAGAATGTGGAAAGCATATTGAAGAGCCGATTATAAAGAATCATTGGATTTATCCATTATGTGAAGATTGTTTCAACTCTATGGAAGAGAGGAGAAAAAAGGTAATGGATGAATTTTGGAAAAAATGGAAGGAGATACAGAAGAAATGAAACTTGACACAATAAATGCGAAAGTAATTGAAAAATGGGAATTTCCAAGATGCTCAAATATGACTCTAGGAAGTAATTATGATGATTATTATTCAATGTATTTGAATACGTATGATTCATATTATACACCAATAATTGTAGATTATAGTGAATATATTGGTATGGATTGTGGAATACAAACCACTAATTGTTATAATTTATGAAGGGAACTATATACCTGTTGACACCAAGTAAATAAAAACCTCCTCACGGTTTGGAACAGCAAGGAGGAAACTAATGTTTTTGTTGAACTGTGTTGTGTCTATTTCTATACTTAACATCTGACCACACAATTCGTGTGATTTCCGCTTTAAATGCATACTAAAAAAACACAAGCGTAGTTCAGTTTGCAAAATTACAAAATCTCACTGAAATAACAAAACATTTCAGTGAGATTAAGAAAAAAAGTTTGAGTAAAAACAGTATTTTTTGCTTTAACGTGATATTTATTAGTAAGAAAAGACTGATAAATATTATGCTGAAAGCCTACAAGTACAAAATAAAACCAAACCAACAACAAGAGGAACTGTTGCAAAAGTTCTTCGGCTGTTGCAGGTATATATACAATTGGGGACTTAATAAAAGAACATCAGCATATAAGGAAAATGGAACAAAGGTCAGTTATGTCGAACTTGCAAGGGAACTTACCGCCATAAAGAAAACTGAGGAATGCATATGGCTCAACGAAGCGCCAAATGAATCGTTGCAACAGTCACTTAGATGCCTTGATAATGCGTTCACAAACTTCTTTAGGAAGAAAGGCAAATACCCAAGATTCAAGTCAAAGAAGCACACAAAAGACTCAGCGAAGTTCATAAGTTCGGTTCATTTTGATTTTGAAGATTGGAAGGTTAAACTTCCAAAGCTGGGTTGGATTAAGTTATGCAAAAACAAAGCATTTGACCAAAGCATTTGTAAACAAGGTACTTGTACTGTATCAAGAGACCATTGCGGAACATATTGGTGCGTTATAACGGTTGATGACTTGCAGCCAAAACCAACGAAAGCCAAATTGGTTAAGGATAATGCAGTTGGAATCGACCTTGGCATCAAGGACTACGCAATACTATCTGATGGAACAAAGTTCACCAATCCAAAGCATCTTGAAAAGGCACAAAGAAAACTTGCTTGGCTTCAAAGGGATTTTGCTAGGACGAAGAAGGATTCCAAAAATCACGAAAGGATGAGAATTAAGGTTGCAAAGTGTTACAAAAGCATCACCAATCAAAGGAATGACTTTTTGCATAAGTTATCCGCTCATCTTGTAAAAAATTACGATGTGATTTGCCTTGAAGACCTAAATGTGAAGGGTATGGAACAAAACCATCATCTTGCAAGGGCAATACAAGGTGCTGCTTGGGGTGAATTTGTTAGACAACTTGAATACAAGTCTGAATGGTACGGTAAAAATGTACTGTTCATTGGTAGGTTTGAACCAAGCAGCAAGTTATGTCACAAGTGCGGTTACATCAATAAGGATTTGAAACTTAGTGATAGAGAGTGGATTTGTCCTGTTTGTGGTGAACATCATGATAGGGATGTTAATGCTGCGATTAATATTAGAGAGATAGCCTTCGACAAGCAGAACCTTGTTAGGGTATAGAAAATAATGAATTAAAAGCCCGTAGGGAAGCGGGATTAAGACTGTGGAGGGCAAGAACATTAGTTTCCCTATGAAGCAGTAAGTTATATATTTTGTTGGTGTCAACAGGTATATAGTTCCCTTTATGAAATAATTTTTTAAATTTTGTTAGCATTTTTATGAGATTAGATTTATCTATTGCAAGGGCTATTGATTATAATAGAAATTTATGTGATTATTATAAAATTGTAGATGATACTGTTCAGTATGTAAATGTGACACAAAGTACTAGGGAATTTAGTAGTATAGGAAATGAATATACCACAAACGAATATTATGGATATTTAATTCATCCATCGTCAACTCTTACATATATGAATTACGATAGTCCATATAACAATGTTATATTATATAGGAATTAAAAATAAAGAGAAAATAACGAAAGTAAACGCTTTAAACCATAAAGTGAAGGAAATATACATTAATCATAAAAAGGGGGAGAGACCTCAAATCAAGTTAACTGTAAGGCGTTGTGAGCCTAGCGTGTGGGTATTATTCAAGAATGAGCATTATTTAAGTCAAGAACTTAACAAATCGTGTAAATGTCTATTATTTGAATGGGACGGTATTCCAATTGGTTTTGTTGGAATATTGAATACACCAAGAAAAGGAATTCCATATGGTTGTGCAATAAGCAGAATGGTGATATTGCCATCATATCAAGGATTAGGATTAAGCACTGAGATTTTCAACTTCTGTGGTGGTATTGTAAAGGCCATGAGTGATGAAGAGCATGATTATAGGTTATACATTAAGACAGCTCATAGCAAGTTCGGTGAGGCTTTGAGTAGGAATCCTAACGTCATTCCAACTGCATATGACGGCAAGGGTAGGGACAAGAAATCTGCTGATAATCAAAGGTACAGAAACAGACTTACTAGAATAAGCTTTTGCAAGGAATATGTAGGTGGAAAAATATATGGATATGAAAAATTATTACTTCCGATTGGAGATTTAAGAAAAATGAACGTAAAATAGTTAAACTGTGTTAAAATATGAGGTAATTATTTGGTTATCTCATATTTTTTATATATCTTTGCATCGTGAGAAATCACCTACCACCGTGTAAGTGGGAAGTTACGCCCTTGGACTATTTTTATCAAGAAATTGATTTTAATAGGTTGAATTGGGAAAAATGAACAAACTTTGATTTGTTCAGCTGCTTAAAATATTAAATATAATGTTTAAAAATATTGTAACTATTTAAGCCTCAAATGTTTTAAAAATGTGAGTTGTTAGACACTTATATTTTAAAGTAGTATACAACTAATGGGCAAATGAAAAGAAGAAACTAAAAGTTGTTAGACACTTATATTTTAAAGTAGTATACAACGTGATATTTATTGATATATGAAGTCAGTTCGTTGTTAGACACTTATATTTTAAAGTAGTATACAACACATGTGCGCAGTTAGAGCGTGACAGTATGTTGTTAGACACTTATATTTTAAAGTAGTATACAACTTTTCAATCATGTTTATATTATTACAATTAGTTGTTAGAAACTTTTATTTTAAAGTAGTATACAATCGTTATAGAGCAGTTCCCCAATCAGAAGATGTTGTTGGGGGACTTATATTTTAAAGCAGTATACAATCTATTCGGAATGGTCACAGAAGTCAAACTAGTTGTTAGAGACTTGTATTTTTTTTGTAAACATACAATATTTTATGAAAAGAAAAAAAGAAAAACATGTTATCAGTGTAAAAATGCCTTGTTATTTAACAAAAGAACAAGAAAAACTTATAAATAACGCATTTGGGGCTAAAAAAGTATATTGGAATCTTGTATTGGAGTCATATAATAAACGATATGAACACAATAAACATGTAGAAAAACAAGAAGAAAAAATACCATATAATCTTATTAATGGGAAATTCCCAAATGTAATGCCTAACACTGTATTATATGGTGTAAACCAAATGATTGATTTTGGAAAAACCAAACTAACAGATGGTATACCAAATGATTATTCTTGGTTTAAAGAATATAATAGTACAATTTTTGAAAGTGTAATAGTAGATTTGGGGTTAGCTTGGGATAACTATTATAGTTATTTAGAAAATGTTAAAATTGGAATTAGAAAGGATAAAGTTAACCCCCCAAAATTTAAAAGATATTACGAAATTAATTCCATCACATTAAGGCCAACTAATACTTTAACCGATGGCAAGAATGTTATAGACTGGAAACATAATTTAATTAAAACACCTTGGTTTAGAAAACTTGGGTGGATTAAATGTAATCTTTACAGAAGGTTTAAGGGTAAAATTAAAGAAATAACCATTTCAAAAGATATTGATAATAAATGGTATATTTCGCTTTCTATTGAACAAGAAGGGAGTTTTCCTAATCCTTCCATTGAAGGAATAAACGAAGATAATACATATGGCATTGATGTTGGACTTAAAACATTTGCCTCATTATCTAATGCCAATGAAAATGTTGAGAAAAGAAATAAGATAAAACTTAATTTCAATATTAAAGACAAAATTATAAAATTATTAAAAAAGAAAAAGAAACTTCAATCACAATGTACTAAATGTCAAGTTACAATGATTAGGGAAAATTGTAACTCTAAGACAATGACAATTAGGGAAATGAATAAGGCTGAAAATAAAAATAAAAATGCTTTTAAAGGATGGCATAAGGAATATTCAAAAGGATACGAGTATTATAGACTTAAAATTAATAAGATTGAAGTCAAAATACGTAATATAAAGAAAAATTTCATAGAGAATCTAGCTCATGATATAATTGCAAATGAGAATGTAAAAATGATTTGTACTGAAGACCTTTGCATACGAGATATGATGCTTAGAGATAAAACTAAAAAAGAAGAAGGTAAAAAAACAAATGAAAATAAAAAAATAAAGAGAAAGGATATTGCAAGAGGATTAGGTAATGCTGCATTAGGAAAGTTTATAGAATGCCTTGAATGGAATTCCAAAAAATATGGCAAGGTTTTCTTAAAAATAGGTAGATATGACCCATCCACAAAAACTTGTGGTAATTGCGGGTATATAAATAATGACCTTGATTTAGATGATAGAAAATGGGTTTGTCCTAAATGTGGAATTACTAATGATAGAGATTTAAATGCCGCTTATAATATTGCTAAATGGGGATTAGAAAAACTAATGGAACAAATAACTGAAGAAGAACTTGAACTTGTTGCATCAGAAGCGAGTTAAGTTAAATAGCCTTAAAAGTTGGATTCCAATTTGGATATTCCAACTTTTTTTCATACATTTGCAAATGAAACAATAAAACTCTTAACAAATATGAAAACAATAAAACTATTTTTAAACAGATTTTTGCTAATCTTATTTGCACTGCCGTTTTATATCTTTCACTTCTTCAAGTTGGTGATGCTCAGTATCGTTGGCATATTACTTCTAACAACTTGTGACATGTATCTTGTGAAGGAAATTCTCGCAACCATGTCAAATATGCTTACATGGCAATATTGGAGATTATGGGTGAGCAAAAAGAAGGCCAAGTTTGTAAAACTCAATGAAACATAATAGCACTGCATTTATTGTAGAAGAAAATAAAGGCTAGGAGATTAATTTCTCTTAGCCTTTTTTCATGTACTTAGGCATTTAGTCAAAATTTGTTAAAAATAAACATTCAATTTATTTGGTTTATTCAATTTTTTAACATATCTTTGCGTAAAAGTTGTTAAATTGAATGATAGCAAATAGGAAAAACGATACAAAGGTAGAAAGGGAAATAGCAAATTTCATCAATGACAAACTGTATAACGACACCTCATTGTTCAAGGAATACGTAAGGACAGATACGCTAGAAGAACAAATAAGTGGCTCAGACGTTATTTTAAGCACCTCTGACGGCAAGTTGGATAGGGTGGTGGTAGATGAGAAGGTGGCTGCAAGATATGCCAACACGGAGCTTAATACGTTCTCATTGGAACTTTCTTTCATAAACAGAAGGGGTGTTAAACAATGTGGATGGTTCACAGACACATCAAAGAAAACTGAATACTATCTACTAGGTTGGATTAACAAGGCAGACATACCATTCAACAAAGACAATAACAGATATGACACTGACTTGATTACAAAGGATAATATATTGGAATTTGAATGGTGTCTAGTGTCTAGGGAAAAGATATTCAAGTTCTTGGAAAAAAAAGGATGGACGCTAGACAAACTATCAAGGCAAGACGATAGGATAAGGAAGAACGGTGGGACAAAGACCAAGGCATTCATAGACGATGTTTCATTCAGATACAGCGATACATACATTGAGAAGCCTATAAACCTATTATTGAAAAAGAATACATATATTAAACTAAGTGACTATAAAGGAAAAATATTGAACCATGAGACAAGTAATAAGAAGAAGAGTTGCTGAAGCAAATAATATCGATACGACTAATTGGGTACATAGCCTCTTGATAGATGGTAATAACCTACTGCGAATCTCTCTAGTAAACCATAGGATAAATGAGGTAGGAAAAGATTGCGGTGCAGTTGTTACATTCCTTCATATGCTTGGGGAGGTACTAAGCAAGAAGGATTTCAATTATTGCGTGGTTTGTTGGGATGGAGAACAAAGTGGGATTCTCAGATATAACTACTACAAAGACTATAAAGCCAATAGGGACAAGAACTATGAATCCCATGCAAATGAGACAGACTATGACAAGGCAATAAATGCTTATGTGAAGAAAGTATTAAAATATTCTAGGGAAAACAAGGCTCCAAATACTGACGAAACAGAAGATGAATCATTTCAGAGGCAGAAAACGATTATAAACCTTATATTGGAAGAACTTTGCATTAGACAATATGAATTCAATTCAGTTGAAGGTGATGATATTATAAGTTATTACGTGCATCATAAGAAGAATAATGAGAAAGTGGTGATAGTGTCATCCGACAAAGACCTAACACAGTTAATATCAGATACGGTTATTGTGTATAACCCTAGGAAAAAGGAATTCATCAATACCAAGAACTGCGTGGAGCAAATAGGAATAAGAAGCGATAACGTTGTTTTAGAGAAAATTATATGTGGTGATACATCTGACAATATTAAAGGCGTTAAAGGAGTTGGTGAAAAAACACTTACATCGCTATTTCCACAATTACTTACTGAGAAACTTGATTTGGAGGCCATCATGAGACTTTCAAAGGAGTTGCTTGATAGGAGGAAGGAAGAGAAGAAAAAACCTCTCAAGTCGCTTGAAAACATCGTTAACGGAGTTACTGATGGGTGTCAAGGGGACAAATTATATGAAATTAATGAAAAAATAATAGATTTATCCAATCCTCTTTTAACTGAGGATGCCGAAAATGAATTAAATGAAATATTATATACTCCTCTTGATACTGATGAAAGAG
>Ga0326512_10003096_pt1 | contig 12246 bp, 10 predicted proteins | sample 1_2617_0518_D_FD_203652 | JGI IMG/M metagenome (GOLD analysis project Ga0326512, IMG submission 203652) | Bovine rumen microbial communities from UC Davis, California, United States - 1_2617_0518 | ecosystem: Host-associated > Mammals > Digestive system > Stomach > Rumen | place: USA... | reverse complement strand
TTCCCGACGGTATCACCGAGATTCAGCCCGGCGCATTCACAGGCACAGACAACCTGAAGTGGATTGACGTACACAACGCCACCGGCTTCACCGCCGCCAGCATGAATCGCACGTTATCCACAAGCCCGTTCCTCGGCGTGCCGAAACAGACCCTGGTCTATGTCTACGGCAAGAAAGCCTCTGGCGACAACAACGTATTCTACAACGGCACGGACTATGCCTGCGACAGGTTTGTCATCTACGATGACCTCTCCGGCAGTCAGAAGCTGTATCAGGATGCCGGCGACTACCAATGGGCCATCACCGTGCCCACGGTATTCAAGGCGAAGACCGTCGCCAACACGCGCCAGCTCACGAGTGGCCACTTCTACACCATCTGCCTGCCCTATGGCCTGCTGCTCCCGGCAAAACTGGTGGCATACGAGCTGATATCGTCAGCCGACAAGAACATAGGCTTCCAGGCCCTTGAAGGCACTGTGCAAATCCAGGCCTACAAGCCCTACCTGCTGAAGGCCAAGAGCAGCGGCGCACTGCTGAGCGCCACCAACGTCACCGTTCCTGCCAGCCCCGCTGAGGAAGACATGCACAGACTGTGGGGTGCAGGTCCCGTGGGCACGGGCGATGCCTACTTCTACGGCACCATGCGCTACATGGGAACGACGGCTCCCGCAGCCGAAGGTCTCTACATCATGCAGGCTTCGGGCAACTGGGGCAAGATTGAGACGGCCCAGGACTATGACCCTGCCACCGGCACGGGCATCTGCATACTGCCCATGCGTGCCTACGTCAAGATGGGCTCGCCAGCAGCAGCCCGCCGCCTCGCCGCCACCTACACCAGCGGCATCGAGGAGATGCAGACTGCCGAGGAACCTGAGGCCCCGGTCTACAACCTGCAGGGCATGAAGATCAACCGCACCAACGCCAAGGGCGTGGTGATTGTCAACGGCAGGAAAGTAGTGGTGAAGTAAAACCACTCCTGACTGCCACTATACCAAAACGGGTATAATTTTGCCAATAGCAGCAAATTTTATACCCGTTTTGGTATATTATTAAGAGATAATGCTTATCTTTGTACCCGTTAAGGTATAATAATGATGACTTTATCTGAACATATCAAACTGAAACGGAAGAAAAACGGCCTCTCTCAGATTGAATTGGCAGAGCGGGCCGGCGTGGGTCTCAGGTTCGTGAGAGATCTGGAACAAGGGAAGAAGACCTTGCGCATGGACAAGGTCAACGACGTGCTGGCCCTGTTTGGCGAATGTCTCGGACCTGTAAAAACTGATGTCGTATGAAACAGGCAGGTATTTATGTAAACGATACCTTCTGTGGCGTACTTACAGAAGATGAGGATGGCTTCCATTTCTCCTACGATGAGGCATATCTTGTCCGTCCAGATGCTGTCCCTGTCAGTCCAACCATGCCCCTGACACACGAGCGGTATGACAAGGAGATGATGTTCCCCGTATTCGACGGACTCATTCCCGAAGGCTGGCTCTTGGACATCGCATCATCGTCATGGAAAATTGACCCCCGTGACAGGATGTCTCTCTTGATAGCTTGTTGCAAAGACTGTATTGGAAACATCAGCGTAAAACCATTAGAACATGTGTAAGTGCTTATACTGTTATCAGGAATTGAAAAAAGGTCAGACAGACTTCCACCCCGCATGTGCCCGTAGGTTCTTCGGCAGCAACACCGCTCCCATACTACCCTATACGCGAGACAACATGTCAGAATTGGCCCGGCAGGTCATCCGCACCAGCGCCTCAGTGACAGGTGTGCAAGCCAAGATGTCGTTAGACGTGGACCGTGGAGGCAAGAAAGAACCTGACAAATTCACCATCGTAGGTCTTTGGGGAAAGTACATCTTTAAACCACAGAGTGCCAAGTACCCTTGTTTGCCTGAATTAGAAGACCTGACGATGAAGATGGCGGAGGCCGCCCATATCCGCACTGCCCACCATACGCTCATCCGGCTTGCTGATGGTGAACTGGGCTACCTGACTCTCCGGATGGACCGTGGCCGGAAAGGCGAGAAAATATCCATGCTTGACATGTGCCAGCTGACCAACCGCCTCACCGAGCATAAGTACTTCGGCACCTACCCGCAACTGGCGGAGACAATCAAGAAGTACTCATCGGCCCCGATGCTGGACGTCCAGCGTTTCTGGGAAGTGGTATTGTTCTCCTGGATAACAGGCAACTCCGACATGCACTGCAAAAACTTTTCTTTGATAGATACTGGAAACGGAGAATACGCCCTGGCCCCGGCCTACGACTTGTTGGCGGTGTTGCTGGCCGACCCTGAGGACACCGAGGAGATGGCGATGAGTTTTACGGTTGGAGGCACAAAAAACAACTTCGACCGCCATACCTTCATGACCGCCTTCATCCAAAGCGGAATTCCCGTTGCCGTGGCTGACAAGATGATAGAACGGATGAAAAGCTACTTCCCTATATGGAACACACTCATTGACCAATCATTCCTGCCAGAGAAGATGAAGGCCGACTACCATCGCCTGCTAAGCAAACGTGAACAACTGCTCTGAAGGGAGTAAAAAAAGTTGGAGTTCCCACGAGATATTGAATAATTTTGATTAACTTTGTCGCCGTATTCAGATAAGCAGTAAAATGATTATGACTGGAACGACTTATAACAGGACACCTGCCTACGACCGCATCCACTTCGCCATGATGGCCGTGGAAAGCGGAGCCAAGTTGCTGGGCATCACGCCCTAGGCCATGTATAGAAGGCTGAAGCGGCAAGACACATTATAATACGAATCTGAACATGACTGACAACAAAGGGGAAATAATCATGTACCAGCCAGACGAGACCATCCGGCTCGAAGTGCGCATGGGCGAGGAAACAGTCTGGCTAACCCAGCAGCAAATGGCAGAGTTGTTTGACAAAGATAGAACCGTTATAGGCCGTCATATCCGCAATATCTACAGGGAGGAGGAACTGGAGCAGGATATTCTCATTACGGGATTGAGTTAGGAATAACGCCAGCAGTCACGTCGGGTCATGGTTCCTTCTCCCTGCGAGATTTGTTGCCACCTTGTCACCCTTGTTGCCACCTTGTAACACCCTAATATTCAGCATCGTAATGTCATGGTGGCAAGGTTGCAACAAAAAAAAGCTGGAAGTTCCAAAAAAGGGATGTTAAAAATACTCGTACAGCACTACGTGTAGGATTTTCCATTCGTCCATGTTGATGCGGGCATGACGACCCTGATGGTTCTGATCGCCATTGTCGCGCCGCACATAGCGGAGCGTGCCGTCGGCATCAATGGCCACCTGGTCAACAGAGCCTATGCCTATGCGCTTGCCGGTGAAGCGGGCGTCTTGAGCATTCACCGTTTTGTCACTGCCGCCCTGCTGCACGAAACCGTCCTCGCCAAGCTGAGGCCGCGTCGCAGCCATCTCGCTGTTGTTGGCGAAGGTGACAACCACCCCCGTGCCGGCAACAAGGTATTCTTTGTCAGCCAGCTTGATGATGACGGCGCCGGCTTCAGGCCACTGCTCCATCGTCCGCGAGCGGGGATCCCATCCCAGCGTGAAAACATGCTTGGCGGTGAGGCATAGGGTGCCGTCAGTGATGACCTGTTCCTGCTCGTCCTTGTCGAACAGCACGCCCCAGTTACGCCCCGTACCCTGACTCTTGAGCAGCAGCGGAGACAGCTGGCTCAGCAGTCCGTAGGCCCTCTGGAGGTTCTCGCCCTCAAGCTTGGAGGCGGTGTCGATGCTAAACGGACAGAAGCCGATGGCATCGTGCTGTCCGAAGGCATAGAGAGCGCGTGCCGCCGTGTTCTCATTCAAGCGGCATTCGGGTATGAAGAGCGGATTGTTGGGCAACTTGTACTGCGCCACCCACCCCTTGTAGCCATTGTCGTAAAGGTCGGGCGCGAGGATGTCGATGCTTGGTGCCCCGCAGTGCCACAGATCGATGAGATGAGCCAGCGGTCCGGCCGACGGATACTCACCGGGCTTGCGGCCCCGGCTGTTCATGGCAGCATTGACGTAGAGTGGCATGTCGTAGGTCTTACGCGCTATCCTGGCCAGCCGTTCCACATAACGGGCAAAGTGGTAGGCCATGAAAATCTCGTCGGCATAGAGGTCGGTGCCAAAGGTCTGTCGCCAGGTAGCCTTGGCATTCAGTTTCCTGATGTTGGTAGCCTGCTCCTTCAGCTTTTCCTTCAATTGAGGATGCAGTTCCCGTTCGTGAGCCTTCAGGTAAGAGACCAACTCGGTGGGCAGCGCGCTGTTGAACAGCCGGGTGGCTGTTGGCGAGTAGTCGCGGGCATCTTCCAGCATCCCTATCTCGTTCTCTATCTGCATCATGACAACGGTGTGTTGTGAGCCGTCCACCTCAGCCAGATGGTGCATCAGGGCCGTGAAGGCGCTGCTGTCGGCCCGGAACACCTCGTCGCTGAAAGGACTGGCTATCTCTAATGGCTTGCCATTCTTAGTCATGCAGCGCGGATACTTCTTTGTGTTCTTCTTGAACCACAGCGGCGCGTAGCACGACATAGAGTTCTTCCATGCGCCGAACCACAGGAACACCACCTTCAGCTGGTTCTCACGCGCCTGCTTGATGGTACGGTCGACAAGTGAGAAATCAAAACTGCCTTGCGCAGGCTCCATCAGATCCCAGTAGACGGGCACAAGAACGGTGTTAAGCCCCCATTGGGCTACCTGGGGAATGACCACGCCAACATCGGCGACACTCGACACGGCCGAATTGCTCAGCTCGCCGCCTAAAAGCAAGGTGGGCTTACCGTCAACTGTCAGCTGCGTGGCGGTGCCTTGCCGGCGCAGAAGCGACTGCGCTTTAACATCAGTGCCTGCCGTGACGCAGAGCATCATGAGGACGGTAATGAAGGTGTTGTGTAAGACTTTCATGCTATATGCTGTTTTATTCAAACCCATAATGGAACTACAGACGCTTGAGCCAAATGGCGAAGAAATGGTCATAAACGATGTAGCCGGCTGGCGTGCGGTAGACGATGTCCTTGTCTGCCAGCACGTCAAGAGCGGTCTTGACACTGCTCGAACTGGGCAGGTCGTAACGCTTGAGGAAGTCGGCGCCCTGGGGGCTCTCCACAAGTCCGTCCTTGGCAATGGCTCTGACAACAGCCAGCTGATTGTCGGTCATAAAGCCTATCAGCTCTTCATACTGCATGGAATTTCTGATGACGATATGCCATACAGCCTCGTCGACCTGCTCCTTCTTGGTGACATGCCGCTCCGTCTCATACAGCCGGTTGAGCATGAGCTGGATATTGCGAGTGACACCTTCAAAGCGCTGGTAGATGTCATGGAAGATGTCCTGACTGAGACTACCTTTCTTATTCTCAAAGAAACGGCGGGCAAAGTCGTAGTAGATTTCCTCATGCAACGGTTCAAGTCCCATAGAAACAGTGCTCTGATAGAACGGACGGTCAGGGGAATGGAAGATCTGTGACATCAGATGGCGCTTGCTGCCAGAGAAAACGAAATGTACATTGGGGGCAAACTGGATATAGGAACGTAGCAGCGCCTCGATACCCGAATCCGGATAGTTCGTTATCTGCTGGAACTCATCAATGGCAATATACACCTCATGCTTGCTCTGATTCAGGTAGTCAAAGACGGTTTTTAGCGTCAGCTCCGTCATCGTGGGTTCGATACTGACAGACACGGTGGGCTGGCCAGTCATGGGATCGGTGCTGAACACGGGACGCCAGGAACCGAAAAACTCCAGCAGTCGCTTAACGGCTCTTCGTTCTCTGGACAAAACCTCCTGGGCAATGGCGGTACCCAGCAACTGCACGAAATCGTGCTGATTCTTTGTTGCGAAGATATCGACATACAGGCATTTTGCCTCCTTTTCCTGCTCCAGAATATGGTAAAACGCATTCTTTATAAGCCCCGTTTTACCGATTCTGCGAGGAGAAATCAACACTGTATTGCGCCCATTTTGCAGATTTGCAATCAATTCCTCGGTCTCAACAGTACGATCACAAAAGTATGTTGGACTGATATAACCCTGATAAACAAAGGGGTTTCTAACGTTTTGGACTTTCTTAGCCATACTTACTGCCGCTATTTTTTATCACGGAATTTCCGCCACGGAATTTCCGTCACGCTTTTTCCGACGGCAAAGATAGGCATTTTTTTACTATCTTCCAAATTTTTCGCGTTTTTTCTTCCCCCTGCCGCTAACGCTCTATCTGCTTGTACAGCAAGTCAATCTTGGTGTAGTGGCGGTTCTTGTCGCAGTGTTCCATCAGTCCGAGAGGTTTTTCTACGGGCTTGCCCTCCTGCTTGTAGACCGTTCCGCTGGGAGGGTTGGGCAGCGAGGCGGCCTCAACCAGATACTCGTCGCAGTAGTTCAGGCTGCCATACTCAGGCCACTCGCTGATGATGAGGTCCATGCCGACGGCATCGCAGGCCACCTCGTCCTGTGAGACGATGAGAGAGCAGCACCAGTCGTTGTTGAAGGGCGCCTTCTGCCATTTCGGGGCGGGCTTGCCGTTGACGTGGCGCGAACCGTAGGTGCCGTCGATGAGGAAGAAGAGCGCCTTCTGTCCCAGGTGCCTGTGGCTCATCCAGTCGACGAAGGTCTTGTAACCGGGCTTGCCGCTGCGCTTGTCCTGGCTGAAGTTGTTGTGGGCGTTCTTCTGCCACAGCAGGGCGATGTCAGTAGCGCCATACCAGTTCTTGGAGGTCAGCGTCACGCCGGGCCCCACGTGGGTCTTCAGCAGCGAGGTGTTGATGAGGTAGTCGGCATCGACGATGCACTTCGCCAGACCGCGTGCCAGCTTGCCATTATCCTGCGAATAGACAATCTGCTCAGGATAATACTCGCATTTTTCGCGTCCGTCGCCACCGATATTGTCGATGAAGCGCACCAGCGGGAACTCGCGGTAAACCTTGTTATATATAGAGTCGGTGATGGCGCGGCTGGGTTCGCAAAGGACGATATCCTGCTGGCGGATGCCGCCCTCCCTGACCATCGAGCGTACCAGGGCCAGCGTGACGAAGGGCGAGGAGTTCAGTTCAATGGTGTCGCGGTGGGTCAGCGCGTTGTTCAGGTTCAGTTTCACGGCTATCATCTCCCCCTTCTTATAGCCGCGACTGCCCCTGCCGTGCTCCTTGTTGAAGTGCTTGAACAGTGCCGTCCAGCCCTTCCTGACGGTTTTCTCGCCCGTCAACTGCAGGATGGCCTCGTTCACCATGGCATCGGCTTTCTGCTGGTTGTTCCAGCGGTCTTCCACCCACAGACCAGTCCGACCGTCCCAGGCGGCCACGCCCGGGCTGTGGATCCACGCCACCCGGCCGGGATGGATGCCACGTCCCTCGCCAACAGGCTGGTTGATGCCCGACATCTGCTTGGGACTGCGCCCGTTGAAATGGCCGAAGAACAGACGGTCGCGGTTCACGGCCTGGTCCAGCGGCTGGATGGTGGTCGAGGGGCCGAGGTCAGGGTCTTTCCAGGCACACAACTGCCACACCACCTGTCCGTTCTTATCAATCTCGATGGCCTGCACAGGCGCATTCAGCGTGTCGAGGGGCGTGCGCCACTCGTTGTGCCAGTCGTTGACAATGGTGTTGCCGTTCTTCAGGCGCACCGCCTTCTGCACCGACTTGATGCCGTAGGCGGCGGTCTTGATGTCGCCCACCACCTTGTCCTGACCGTTGTTGCGGTCTATCTCGCGCACCACGCCGCGTCCCACGAAGAGCAGATGCTCCTTGTCCAGTTCCGACACCGACCAGGGAGCGGGAATCTCCCAACGCGCCAGTTCGTTACCCTCGACACTGTATTCCGCCACGTAGCCCTGTCCCATGTGAGCCAGCAGCAGGGTGCCGCGGGTGGTCAGCCTGGCGTTGCGGAACTGTCCGTGGACACCCTTCGAGGCAGGCACCTCAAACTCGTGTACCACCTGGCAGTCAGGGATGGACATGACCACCACCTTGGCGGGCTGGCCGTTCTGTACGAACAGCACATGCTTGCGCCCGATGGGCTGGATGGTGTGAATCTCCGTGCCCGCCGGCGCTTCGTAACGCCACAGCACGTCGCCGTCGGTTCCCGTCTGGCCGATGCTCACCTCGCAAATGCCATACTGATGAGCCACGAGCACCGTGCCTTCGCCCGTCGGGCCGTAGCCTTTCAGCAGCACAGCGTCGCTGATCTCGCCACGCCCCTCAGGATTACGCCACTGCCAGACCACCTGTCCGCCCTTGACGATATACATACGCTGCTGCTTGCCTTCACCGGCATAGAGGAAGTCGTGGCGTGCCAGACTCCTGTCGATAACCTCTTGTGCTGACGCAGAACATAGGGTCAGCAACATCCATAGTGATAGTAGTACTTGCTTCATTTTTTTACAGTCTCAGCCCGAAGAATGTACGGACGCGCCATTTGATGTTATGTATGGCGAGCGTATCCTCATGGCCTATATTGGTAAAATTGAACACCATCGACATACCAACGAACTTGTTGCCCCACTGGCGGACGACGGCACCGCGCCCCGTGATAATGGTCCACTTTGTCGATGGCCGTGTGATATATGCCGTGTCGACGCCCCCCTTACGATATTTCAGCGTCAGCATGCTGTCAGCACGCTGAAGGATATTCTGTGCAGCGCCTTGCGCCGTGGCTGCCAACAGAATGACAGCCACGGCGAGACGCCACTTATTTCGTGCCGCCGCCGAGGGCGATATAGAGGGCGATGACAGCCTGAGCGCCGTTGTACATGTTCGACACTTCATTAATCTGTGCGCTAAGTAGTGATTCCTGAGCGGTGAGCACCTCCAGGTAGCTGGCCTTACCATTGTCCATCAGTTCGTGAGTACCCACGTAAGCTTCATTGAGCACCTCCACCTGACGGTGGTAGTACTGGTGTTTCTCACGGGCGGTCTGACAGTCGGCCAGGGTCTCGTTCACCTGGTTACCGGCTTCAATGACCGTCTGCACATACTTCTTCTGCAAATCCTCTTCCGTAAGCTGCTTAATCTTGTAGTTGGCCTTTAGGGAGCCACGCTGGAAGATGGGCTGTGTAAGCTGTCCTACGGCGTTCCACAGCAGTTTGCCGGGATTGACGATGCCGGCACCGCTGTTGTTGGTCCACCCCAGCGTGCCTGACAGTGTGATGCTGGGGAAGAACGAGGCGCGGGCAACCTGGGTATTGTAGAAGGCCTCCTCCAAAGAGGCGTTGGCCAGACGGATGTCGGGACGGCGCTCAAGCATACTGGCCGGCACGCCGATTTTCAGGAACTGCGTGTCGAACATACGCTGGCCGGTGTCGCCCTTTGCGTCAGGATGATGCAGGGCCGCGGAGCCCCACTTGCTGCGGCTGATGGGCTGCGGGGTGATGCCCAGCAGCTTGCAGATAGCATTCTCAGTGGCGCGGATGCTGCGCCGGATGTCGACGAGCTGCGTCTTGACGCTCAGCCACGACGACTCCAGTTGGTTGACGGCGGTGCTATAGGCCTTACCGTTCTCCCACATCGCTTTCTGCATCTCGAGTGAGGCAGCCCACAGGCTGTCGGTCATAGTCAGAATCTCTAACTGGCGGTCGAGCATCTGCAGTCTGTAATACTGCTGGGCCGTGGTCGAGATGAGGTTGGCGCGCGTAGACTCCTCAGCCAGCTGCGCCTGTAGCAGCACGGCCTTGGCGGCACGCTTCTTGTTGGTGATAGAGCCGAACACATCGATATCCCACGATGTCTGCAACTGCAGGTTGTAGGTCTTGGCAGGCGCAGAGCCGTCGAAACTGGACAGCGTTCCCTGCGGTGCAAAGGCGAGCGAGGGCAGGTAGGCCAGGCGAGCGGCTTTCAGCGAAGCCTCGCTCTTCTCCACGGCGATGCGGGCTGAGTTCAGGTCGGTATTGCTGGCCAGAACCTGTTCGATGAGTTGCTGCAGTAGCGGGTCGGTAAAGAACTCGCGCCACGACATCTGAGCGATGGAAGACTCTCCCCCAGCCCCTCCCTGTGAGGGAGGGGAGTAGTTACCGTTACCGTCTGACAGGATACCGAAAGCATCAGCAGGAGCCTCGGTTTTCTGCTCGTATTTGTTATATAATCCGCAACCCGTGAGCGTCATGCTCACGGCGGTTACGATAAAGATATGCTTACAATTCATAATTCTCAATTTTCAATTCTCAATTCTCAATTCTCGACCGCCTTCCCCTGGAACCGCTCATGGAGTTTCTGGAACACGATGAAGAAGGCAGGGACGACAAACAGCAGAGCGATGGTGCCGACCGTCATGCCGCCGATGACACCGAGGGCGAGGGCGCGGTTACCGTTAGCACCGGCACCACCCTCGATGACGAGGGGTATCATGCCGATAATCATCGTGGCCACCGTCATCAGGATAGGACGCAGACGCTCCTTGCAGGCCTCAAAGGCAGCCTCGCTGATAGTCAAGCCCTGGGCACGGCGCTCTGAGGCGAACTCGGTAATCAGGATGGCCGTCTTTGCCAACAAGCCGATGAGCATGATGACACCCGTCTGCAGGTAGATGTTATTATCCATGCCGGGCAGGTTGAGCAACGAACCGAGGTAGGCGAAGATGAAGGCACCCATGAGGCCGAAGGGTACGGAGAACAGCACAGCCCACGGTGTGAACCAGGAGTTATAGAGCGAGGCAAGAATGAGATAGATGAGGATGACACATATTATATATATAATGAGGGTCGTGTTGGAGCCGGCGGCTTCCTCTACCTCGCGCGACATAGCGCTGTACTCGTAGGTGTAGCCTTTAGGCATCTCTTTCTCAAACAGCTCTGCGATAATCTTGTGAACCTCACCCTCACTGCAGCCGTTGGCCATGATGTTACAGGTGATGCTCTGGTACAGGTTGAAGTGCTCAATGTTCGCCGGACCGACAATCTCCTTCAGCGAGACGAACTCAGCAAGCGGAGCCATCTTGCCGCCCTTCACCTTGACGAAGATGTTGTTCAGCGACGACGGGTCGAGGCGGTACTCGGGCGAGGCAGCAGCCATGATGCGGTAAACCTTACCGAACTGGTTGAAGTTGCCTATGTACGCGCCGCCGCAGTAGGAGCCGAGTGTGCCGAGCACTGTCTTGGGCGATACGCCGGCACGGTCGCACTGGGTGGCATCAACCTCAACCTGGAACTTCGGGAAACGCTCTGAGTAAGACGACATGGCCATGCTGATTTCAGGCCGCTCCGACAGTTTGTTCAGGAATTTCTGAGTGTGCTGGGCAAACTCCGACAAGTTGCCGTCGGAGGGGTCCTGCACCACCAGGCTCACGCTGTTGCTCGAACCGTAGCCCGGCACCTGTGGCAGCTGGAAGGGCAGCACCTGCACGTTCTTGATATCCTTGCAGGCAAAGTAGATACGGCCTATGACAAGGTCTATGAGGTGGTTCATGCCGGGGCGGTCGTCCCAGTTCTTCAGACGAACGACGAGCGTGGCATAGTTGGAACCATTGCCCGAAATCAGGCCGTAGCCGCAGGCCGTGGCAAAGCTCTCCAGTTCGGGAATCTCCTTCACCTTCGCCTCCACCTGTTTTGTCAGTTCTTGCGTCTGCTTCAGCGTATAGCCCTCCGGTGCACGTATCTCAGCGAGGAAGACACCCTGGTCTTCCTGCGGCACGAGACCCGACGGCAGGTTCGTCATAAAGAACACGAGCAGCACGGCAGCAATGGCCAACAGGCCCCATGCCAGGGCGGGGCGCTTGATGAACTTCTGCACGCTCTTGCTGTACTTGCGGAAGATGGCGTTGTAGCTGACGGTATAAGCCATTTTCGTATAATAGGCAAGGCTCTTCTTCTCCCCTCCTTCGGAGGAGTTGGGGGAGACTTTCAGCATGATGGCGCAGAGGGCAGGACAGAGCGTCAGGGCCGACACGCACGACAGACCGACCGACGAGGCGATGGTCACGCCGAACTGTGTGAAGAACGTGCCCGACGTGCCTCCCATGAAGGTCACGGGGATGAACACTGCCATAAACACTAACGTACACGAGATAACGGCTACCGACACCTCGCTCATGGCCTGGCGGGTGGCTTCCCGGGCATCGCTGATGCCGCCTTCCATCTTCGCCATGACCGCCTCGACCACCACGATAGCATCATCCACCACCGTACCGATAGCCAGCACGAGTGCGAACAGCGTCAGGATATTCAGCGAGAATCCTGCCAGTGCTACGATGCCAAACGTGCCCAACAGCGACACAATGATAGATATTGAGGGAATGATCGTTGCCTTGATGTTCTGCAGGA
>Ga0326512_10003095_pt1 | contig 12247 bp, 10 predicted proteins | sample 1_2617_0518_D_FD_203652 | JGI IMG/M metagenome (GOLD analysis project Ga0326512, IMG submission 203652) | Bovine rumen microbial communities from UC Davis, California, United States - 1_2617_0518 | ecosystem: Host-associated > Mammals > Digestive system > Stomach > Rumen | place: USA... | reverse complement strand
TATGAACTTTGAGATAGCGAGTATCGATGACCTGCCCGAAGTGCTCAGTATGAATCCTGAACTGAAAGGGCTCAACGTGACGATCCCCTACAAGGAGAAAGTCATGCAATTCCTGGACTACGTAAGCCCTGAGGCTCGTGCCATAGGTGCCGTGAACGTCATCCGTGTGGAGCATCAAGGCAAGAAAATCGTGTTGAAGGGATACAACAGCGATGTCATTGGCTTTACACAAAGCATCGAACCCATGCTGGAGGAATACCACAAGCGGGCTCTTGTGTTGGGAACGGGCGGTGCCTCAAAGGCCATCACCTACGGACTGCGTTCGTTAGGACTGGAGACCGTCTACGTGAGTCGCTATGAGCGCCCCGACACTATTCAGTACGACAAGATTACTCCGGAAGTGGTTCGTGAGTATAACGTCATTGTCAACTGCACGCCTATTGGCATGTATCCCAAGACCGAAGAATGCCCCCCGCTGCCCTATGAGGCAATGAATGAACGCAACATTCTGTATGACCTCATCTACAATCCAGACGAGACGCTCTTCATGAAACAAGGGAAAAAGTACGGGGCCGAAGTGAAAAACGGTCTTGAGATGCTGTTGCTACAGGCTTTTGCCTCCTGGGAGTTCTGGAATGGTAAGGAGTAACTACAGACTTTTTTTTCCATAGTTATCAAAAAAATTATTGGTGGCTCAACAGAATAATCATACAGTAACGAAGGTCATGCTGGGATCGCTGGCAGGAATCGGCGGTTCGGTGGCTGGAATCTCTATGGGTACTACAGGCACCCTGGAAGAGGCTTGGTCACTGCTGTCATTATTCTGTACTGTTTTCATCCCCTTATGCGTCGGCGGCCTGATAGCCGATAGCAAGCGCAACCGACAAATGAAGGCCAACCTTTTGGTGAGGCGTAACGACCTGACAAAGATTGCCCAGAAATATAACGACGTGACCAGCTTGCTGGAACAGTCGTTCAAGGAAGAGAAACGAGGACTTGGACGCAATAGCAAGGAGGCGCTGAGAAAGCAGTATGAAAAAAAATACTTCCAGAACAAAGAGGCCTTCGACCGAGAGCGACTGGCCTATCTGCGCGATAACAGCGCCCAGACAGAAACCGGTAAACGATTCAGCAGCTATTGGAAATGGGTGGTGAGTATTGGACTGCTGACACAGTTGATGGCTTGCAGCTATACACTCGGCATCAATACGGAGCCTGAAGGAAGCCAGCCTGTGGTTGCCACGACGCCAGAAGATACACAACCCTGGAGTGCAGACAATATCACCCTCCCCCACTTGACTGACGGCTCACGCTATGTGTCCAACCCAGACAAGGTGGTATCAGAAAACACCGAGATGCTACTGAACCAGTGGTTCCGCAAACTCGAAGACTCCCTGCAGATAGAATCGGCCGTAATCCTGGTCAACCATGTGGCCAACGATGACCCGTTCCGCATGGCGCAAGATATAGGTAATAAATATGGTGTAGGCAAAAATGACCGTGGACTCATCATCGTCCTTGGCTATCAGGACCACAGCCTTAACATCTCGCCGGGCCGGGCGCTGGAAGCCGACCTCACCGATGCCGAGTGCGGACAACTGAGTCGCCAGTATGTGGTTCCCAGCATGAAGGCTGAGCAGCCCGACAGTGGTATGCTCTATCTGGCAGAAGCCATCTACAACACCTTGCAGAAGAAAGCGTTGCCGGAGATGTCGGTAGCTGAGAGCCAAGCTGACTCGGAAGGCGACGAGCAGTTCGGCATTATCTCCCTCTATCTATTACTTTTCAGCGGATGGATCGTGCTCATCATCTATCTGCTCAACCGCTACAGAGGCACCACAGGTAGCCATCTTTTCGCAGCCAATCCGTTCGTGAAAGAACCAGAAGTCGTATTCGGCGGCGGTGGCTTTGGCGGTGGAGGAGGCTTCAGAGGCGGTGGTGGCGGAAGCTTCGGCGGTGGCAGCTTTGGTGGCGGCTACAGTGGCGGAAGCTTCGGTGGCGGCGGCGCCACGACAAGATGGTGAGTGCTACAGAATGAACAAAATGAGAAAAAAAATGAAAATCAAATATTTAGCGTATGAAAATGAATAAAACCCTTATCGGAATCATCGCTGCGGTCGTCATCATTGGCGCATGGGCAGTGAGTGCTTACAACGGAATGGTGGGCGTACAGGAGGAAGCCACCACGGCTATGGCCAATGTGCAGTCGACCTATCAGCGTCGTGCTGACCTGATTCCCAATCTCGTTGAGACGGTGAAAGGCTATGCCTCACATGAGAAAGAGACCTTGGAAGGTGTCGTTGCTGCCCGTTCCAAGGCTACGAGCATCAACCTGGATCCAGAGAACATGACTCCCGAGAAACTGAAGGAGTTCCAGCAGGCACAGGGCGAACTGAGCACCGCATTAGGACGCCTCATTGCCATTCAGGAGAACTATCCCGACCTGAAGGCCAACGAGAACTTCCGCGACTTGCAGGTGCAACTCGAAGGTACGGAAAACCGCATCAACGAGGCTCGCAATGCCTACAACAAAGCCGTACAAAACTATAACATGAAGATTCGCCGCTTCCCCAACTCCCTCCTTTCGGGTCTGTTCGGCTTTGACCGCATGACGAAATTCGAGGCAGAGGCTGGTGCTGAGAAGGCCCCACAAGTTAAGTTCTAAACAGAGAATCATGGACAACCGCTATATGATGCGTGGCGTCAGTGCAGCCAAGGAAGACGTGCATGCCGCCATCAAGAACATTGACAAAGGTCTTTACCCGCAGGCTTTCTGCAAGATTATCCCCGACATCCTGGGCGGTGACCCGGAGTATTGCAATATCATGCATGCCGACGGCGCAGGCACCAAGTCGAGCCTGGCCTATATGTATTGGAAGGAGACGGGCGACATGAGTGTATGGAAGGGCATCGCCCAGGACGCCATCGTGATGAATACCGATGACCTCCTTTGCGTGGGTGCCGTGGACAACATCCTTGTCTCCAGTACCATCGGCCGCAATAAGATGCTCATTCCCGGCGACGTCATTTCCGCCATCATTAATGGTACCGACGAGTTGCTGGCAGAACTGCGCGAAATGGGTATTGGCATCTATCCCACAGGTGGCGAGACTGCCGACGTGGGCGACTTGGTACGCACCATCATCGTGGACTCTACCGTGACTTGCCGCATGAAACGCAGCGACGTCATCAACAATGCCAACATTCGTCCTGGAGACGTCATCGTGGGTCTTTCCTCCACAGGTCAGGCCACCTATGAACACAGCTACAACGGAGGTATGGGGTCCAACGGACTCACAAGTGCCCGCCACGACGTCTTTGCCAAATATCTCGCAGAGAAATACCCGGAGAGCTACGACCACGCCGTACCCGACGAACTGGTCTATAGCGGAAAGTACCTGTTGGACGAGAAGCTTGATAGCGTTGAGGGGCTGACGATGGGACAACTGGTCCTCTCCCCCACCCGCACCTACGCCCCTGTCATCAAGCGTCTGCTCGACGAACTGCGTCCTGAGATTCACGGTATGGTGCATTGTACGGGCGGAGCCCAGACCAAGGTGCTCCATTTCGTAGGTGACAACTGCCGTGTCGTCAAGGACAACATGTTCCCCGTACCCCCACTGTTCCGAGCCATCCATGAATGCTCAGGCACTGACTGGAAGGAGATGTACCAAGTCTTCAACATGGGACATCGCATGGAAATCTACGTCCGTCCCGAGAAGGCCCAGGAGGTCATCGATCTCTCAAAGTCGTTCAACATCGACGCTCAGGTGGTGGGTCACATCGAGGAAGGTCCCCGCTCATTGACCATCATGAGCGAGTACGGAAAATTTGAGTATTAAGGGCCATTAGACCCCAAAGCCCAAAACGCATACAATCAATAATGGACAATAACAGTATTTTAGAGAAACTCGACGGTCTGGAGAGCCGTTTCGAAGAAGTATCCACCCTAATTACCGACCCCAACGTCATTGGTGACCAACAGCGTTTCGTCAAGCTGACCAAGGAATACAAGGACCTAAGCGACATCATGGACGCCCGCAAGCGTTACATTGCCTGTCTCGACGGCATCCGTGAGGCCAAGGACATCCTGGCCAACGAGGATGACCCCGAGATGAAGGAGATGGCTCGTGAGGAACTTGCGATGAACGAAGAGCTGCAACCCAAGCTGGAAGAGGAAATCAAGATAGCCCTGATCCCCAAGGATCCGGAGGATGCAAAGAACGTACAGATGGAGATTCGTGCCGGTACCGGTGGCGACGAAGCCTGTCTCTTTGCAGGCGACCTTTTCAAGATGTACAAGAACTTCTGCGACTCAAAGGGCTGGCAACTCTCTATTACCAGCATCAGCGAGGGTGCTGTTGGTGGCTATAAGGAAATAGACTTTGCAGTCAGCGGTACCGATGTCTATGGCGTCTTGAAGTATGAGAGCGGCGTCCATCGTGTACAGCGTGTTCCTGCTACCGAGACCCAGGGACGCATGCATACCAGTGCTGCCACCGTCGCCGTTCTGCCCGAAGCCGATAAGTTCGAGGTACACATCAACGAAGGTGAAATCAAGTGGGACACCTTCCGCAGCAGTGGTGCCGGCGGTCAGAACGTGAACAAAGTGGAATCGGGCGTACGTCTGCGCTATATGTGGAAGAACCCCAATACGGGAGAGACGGAGGAAATCCTTATCGAGTGTACGGAGACTCGCGACCAGCCGAAGAACAAGGAACGTGCCCTCTCACGCCTCTACACATTTATATATGATAAGGAGCACCAGAAATACATGGACGACATCGCCTCCCGTCGCAAGACGCTCGTCAGTACTGGCGACCGCTCTGCCAAGATACGCACCTACAACTTCCCTCAGGGACGTGTCACCGACCACCGTATCGGCTACACTACCCACGACCTACAAGGCTTCCTTGGCGGCGACATCCAGCCGATGATCGATGCGCTGACCGTTGCCGAGAATGCCGAACGCATGAAAGAATCAGAACTGTAAACAAGCATGTTGCGGCCACGTCGCAACCAACATCACGATTATGACAAGACAAGAGCTCATCGAGCAAATCAAGCAGAAGCGCAGTTTCCTCTGCGTGGGACTCGATACCGACCCGAAGAAAATGCCACAGTGCGTACTTGACCTGTACGACCCAGTATTTGAATTCAACAAGGCCATTATCGATGCTACGGCTTCCTATTGCGTAGCCTATAAGCCTAACTTGGCTTTCTACGAGGCTTACGGACTGAAAGGAATGGAGTCGTTTGTGAAAACCGTGCAATACCTCAAGGAGAAATATCCTCATCATTTCATCATCGCCGATGCAAAGCGTGGCGACATTGGCAACACCAGCCAGATGTATGCCCGTACCTTCTTCGAGGAATATGATGTTGATTCGCTGACCGTTGCACCCTATATGGGCGAGGACTCGGTGACCCCCTTCCTGCAATACGAAGGAAAGTGGGTCATCCTGCTGGCCTTGACATCCAACAAGGGAAGCCACGACTTCCAGATGCTGACAACTGTAGAACAGCAGGACGGCAAGGGAGCAGACGAGGCATCGCCGAGACTGTTTGAACGGGTGATCAAGAAGAGCCAGGAATGGGGCAACGAGGAGAACATGATGTACGTGGTGGGTGCCACCCAGGGACGCATGTTCGAAGACATCCGTCGTGTGGCTCCTAACCATTTCCTGCTTGTGCCTGGCGTAGGTGCACAGGGTGGAAGCCTGCAGGAAGTGTGCAAGTATGGCATGATTAAGGACTGCGGACTGCTGGTCAATTCCAGCCGAGGCATCATCTTCGCCTCCAGCGATGAGCATTTTGCCGAAATAGCAGGCAACAAGGCCCGTGAGCTGCAACAGGAAATGGAGCAGGAACTTATCAAGGCCGGCGTTCTATAATGAATGACTATAAAGTAATCAACGACCCCGTTTTCGGCTTCATCAAGATGCCTCGTGGGTTGCTTAACGACATTGTTAAACACCCGCTGTTCCAACGGCTGAATCGCATCAACCAGCTTGGGCTTGCCTCGGTGGTCTATCCCGGTGCACGCCATACCCGATTCCAGCATTCGTTAGGAGCCTTTCATCTCATGAGCGAAGCCATCACCTCGCTTCAGCAGAAAGGGCTTTTCATCTTTGATTCCGAAGCCGAGGCCGTTGAAGCTGCCATCTTGATGCACGACATCGGCCACGGCCCCTTCTCTCATGTGCTGGAACACACCTTGATAAGTGGCATTTCACATGAAGACATCTCGCTGCTGATGATGGAGCAGATCAATCGCGACCTGGGCGGACTGCTCAACCTGGCCATCGCCATCTATAAGGATGAATATCCTAAACGCTTTCTGCATCAGCTCATTAGCTCGCAGTTGGACATGGACCGTCTTGACTACCTGCGTCGCGATTCATTCTTCACAGGAGTCACCGAGGGCAATATCGGCTCGGCACGCATCATCAAGATGCTCAATGTGGTCGACGACCAGTTGGTGGTTGACCAAAAAGGCATCTATTCCATCGAGAACTACCTCACTTCGCGCCGCCTGATGTACTGGCAGGTCTATCTGCACAAGACGGCAGTAGCCTATGAGAAGGTATTGGTCAACATGCTGACTCGTGCCAAGGACCTGGTGCGAGAGGGCAAGACGGTATTTGCTTCGCCGGCCTTGGCCTACTTCCTCCACAACGACATTGATGCAGAATGGTTTGCTGAGCATGAAGAAGCGTTGCAGATGTATGAGGAACTCGACGACTCCGACATCTGGAGTGCCATGAAGGCATGGAAACACGCTGACGACAAAATCCTGTCCACGCTGGCTACCGACATGCTGGACCGTCGTATCTTCAAGGTCGAGGTACACGATGAGCCTATTACAGCCGAGCGAATAGCCGAAATACAGGAGCAGATTGCCACCGCCATGGGCATCAGCAAGGACGACGCCCACTACCTGATGAGTGTCAACACCATCCAGAAAGACATGTATTCCATGGAGGATGACCATATAGGCATTCTGTATAAAGATGGCACCGTAAAAGACATCTCAGAAGCCTCAGAACTGCTTAATGTGGCATTACTTTCTAAAAAAATTAGAAAATATTACCTTTGTTATCAACGTTTTCAATAATTTGTTGTATCTTTGCACAAATATTGCAATAAATCTTTAAAGGATGGAATTTAAAGCCAAGCAAATTGCCGAAATGATCGGTGGCCGTGTGGAAGGTAACGAAGATGTTGCCGTCAACACTTTTGCGAAAATTGAAGAGGGTCACAAAGGAGCGCTTTCGTTTCTTTCTAACCAAAAATACACACACTACCTCTACGAGACAAAGTCAAGCATTGTATTGGTCAACGAAGATTTTGAGTTGGAAAAGCCAGTAGAAGCTACTTTGATTCGAGTAAAGAACGCCTATGAAGCCATAGCCAAGCTGTTGCAACTCTATGCTACCATGCAGCCTAAGAAGACTGGCATCGACCCCACAGCCATCATTGCGAAAAGTGCCAAGGTGGGCGAGAACGTCTATGTCGGTGCCTATGCCGTCATTGGCGAGGACGCCGTCATCGGCGAGGGCACGCAAATCTATCCTCATGTGGTTGTTGGCGACGGTGTGAAAATGGGCTGCCAATGCCTTATCTATCCCAACGTGACCATCTACAAGGATTGCCAGATAGGCAATAACGTGACCATCCATGCTGGCAGCGTCATCGGTGCCGACGGCTTCGGCTTTGCTCCCAACCAGGAAGGCTATAACAAGATTCCACAGATTGGCATCGTCATCATTGAGGACAACGTGGAGATTGGCGCCAACACCTGCGTTGACCGCTCGACGATGGGACAGACCGTCATCCACAAGGGTGTGAAGCTCGACAATCTCATCCAGGTGGCCCATAACTGCGAGATTGGTGAGAATACCGTCATGTCAGCACAAGTGGGCATGGCTGGTTCCACCAAGATTGGTGCTTGGTGTATGGTCGGTGGTCAGGCTGGTTTTTCCGGACATATCAACGTGGCCGACAAGACCTTTGTGGGCGCACAATGTGGTGTCATCGGCAATACCAAGGGCAACGGCGAAACGCTTATCGGCTCGCCTGCCATGGACCCGAAAGTCTATTTCAAGGGTATGGCTATCCTCCGCCATCTGCCCGACATGTACAAGGAAATCAGTGCCCTTCGCAAGGAATTAGAAACGTTGAAGGGAGAGAGTAAACAATAGTAAATACGAAAATCATAAACAAACATGATGAAACAGAAAACTCTGAAAGGCAGTTTTTCTCTTTGCGGAAAAGGATTGCACACAGGACTAAGCCTTACGGTGACTTTCAATCCTGCTCCAGAGAATCACGGATACAAGATCCAGCGTATTGACCTTGAAGGCATGCCCATTATCGATGCCATTGCCGAGAATGTGGTGGACACCCAGCGAGGCACCGTCCTTGGACGCGATGACCTCCGCGTCTCCACCGTTGAGCATGGCCTCTCGGCTCTCTATGCTCTTGGCGTCGACAACTGCCTGATTCAGGTAAACGGCCCGGAGTTCCCCATCCTCGACGGCTCGGCCATCAAGTATGTGGAGAAGATCAACGAGGTGGGTGTTGAAGAGCTGAATGCCCCGAAAGACTGGTACATCATCCGCAAGAAAATTGAGGTAAAGGACGAAGAGACAGGTTCGTGCATCACCATCCTTCCCGATGAAGAGTTCTCGCTGACCACCATGTGCTCGTTCAACTCGAAGTTCATCAACAGTCAGTTTGCCACCCTCGACAACATTCAGGACTATGAAAAGGAGATTGCTCCTGCCCGTACCTTCACCTTTGTTCGCGATATTGAACCGCTGCTCAAGGCCAACCTGATCAAGGGCGGTGACCTCGACAACGCCATCGTGATGTATGAGCGTCAGATCTCACAGGAACAGCTTGACAAACTGGCCGACATGCTGCATGTGGAGCATCGCGACGCCACCGAGTTAGGCTATATCCAGCACAAGCCGCTGGTATGGGAGAACGAGTGTACACGTCACAAGCTGCTCGACGTCATCGGCGATATGGCACTCATTGGCCGTCCCATCAAGGGACGCATCATCGCCACCCGTCCCGGTCATACGATCAACAACAAGTTCGCACGTCAGCTGCGTAGGGAAATCAAGAAGCATGAGATTCAGGCTCCGGCCTACGATCCCTGCGATGAGCCCATCATGGACGTGAATCGTATTCGCGAACTGCTCCCCCACCGCTATCCCATGCAGCTTGTCGACAAAGTCATCGCGCTGGGTGCCACCAGCATCGTGGGTGTGAAAAACGTTACTTCCAACGAGCCTTTCTTCCAGGGTCACTTCCCCCAAGAGCCTGTCATGCCCGGCGTGCTTCAGATTGAGGCAATGGCCCAGTGTGGTGGTCTGTTGGTACTGAATAGCGTGGAAGAGCCCGAACGCTGGAGCACCTATTTCATGAAGATTGACGGCGTGAAGTTCCGCCAAAAGGTGGTTCCCGGCGACACCCTGATTTTCAAGGTTGACCTGCTGGCACCCCTGCGTCACGGCATCTCGTCCATGCGTGGCTATGCTTTTGTGGGCGACAAGGTCGTCTCTGAGGCAACCTTCACCGCACAAATTGTGAAGAACAAATAATAATAAGAGGTATATCCTCTCTATTAGAAGAGTAACTTGAACTATACAATATGAATCAGATACACCCATTAGCAGTAGTTGACCCCGAGGCTCAATTGGGCGACGGCAACATCATCGGTCCTTTCTGCGTCATCGACAAGAATGTAGTCATAGGCGACAACAACAAGTTCTATAACAGTGTCACCGTGCATACAGGTGCCCGTATTGGCAATGGCAACGAATTCTTCCCTGGTGCTTCCATCTCCACCAAACCGCAGGACCTGAAGTTCCGTGGCGAAGAGACGACAGCCGAGATTGGCGACAACAACTCCATTCGCGAGAACGTCACCATCAGCCGTGGTACCGCCTCTAAAGGCAAGACGGTGGTAGGCAACAACAACCTGCTCATGGAGAACATGCATGTGGCACATGACTGTGTGATTGGCAACGGCTGCATCATTGGCAACTCCACCAAGTTTGCCGGTGAGGTAGTGGTCGACGACAACGCCATCATCTCGGCCGAGGTACTGGTTCATCAGTTCAACAACATCGGTGGATACGTCATGATTCAGGGCGGCACCCGCACCAGTCAGGACATTCCTCCATACGTTATTGCCGGCAAGGAGCCTGTACGCTTTGCAGGCGTCAACCTCATTGGCCTGCGCCGCAGAGGATTCAGCAACGAGGTCATCGAGATGATTCACGACACCTATCGCATCATCTATGCGCAAGGCATCCTGAAGGACGGCATTGCCGAGGCACGCACGAAGTATCCCGACTCCAAGGAAGTGGAATATATCTGCTCATTCATTGAGAAATCCAAGCGCGGCATCATCCGTTAATGAAGACGCTGATAGTTGTCACCGGCCCTACTGCTGTCGGCAAGACAGCTCTTTGTCTCGATATAGCGCGGCATTATGGTATTCCGATTATCAATGCCGACTCCAGACAAATCTACCGAGACATGAAAATAGGCACTGCCGCACCTACCGAAGAACAACTCCGGCAGGTGCGGCATTACTTTGTCGGCACGTTAGGACTGAGCGACTACTATAGTGCTTCCATGTACGAACAGGAGGTGATTAACCTGTTGGACACATTGTTTAAGACCTCCGACTATGCCCTGCTTTCCGGCGGAAGCATGATGTATATCGATGCCGTCTGCAACGGCATTGACGACATCCCCACCGTCGACAAAGAGACGCGAGCCATGATGAAGCGCCGACTGGCAGAGGAAGGCTTGGAAAAGCTGTGCGAAGAACTCTATCGCCTTGACCCTGAGCACTATGCCATCGTGGACAAGAAGAATCCTCGCCGTGTGGTACATGCGCTGGAAATCTGCTATATGACCGGCCGGACCTACACCTCGTTTCGCAAGAACGAACAGAAACAGCGCGACTTCCGCATCATCAAGATTGGCCTAAACCGCCAGCGTGACCTGCTCTATGAGCGCATCAACCAGCGTGTGGACCAGATGATCAGCGACGGACTGGAAGAAGAAGCTCGGCGGTTGTTGCCTTACAGGACCATGAATGCGCTGAACACCGTAGGCTATAAAGAGATGTATGCCTATCTCGACGGTACCTGGTCGCTCGACGAAGCCATTGAACGCATGAAGGGCAACACCCGCCGCTATGCCCGCAAGCAGCTAACGTGGTTCAAGCGCGATCCGCTCATGAAGTGGTTCGAGCCAGCTCCCCTGGAGACCGACCTTCAGTCACCATTCAACACAAAACAGATTATCAATTACATCAATCAGCATGAATAATTACTACCAAGAAAGAAGGAGTTTTCCCGATAAGCTATATAGCCTATTCAGCAGTCTGCGTGCCGCTTGGAGATGGTACAAGGGACTGTTTACCGTACGTCCCTGGTACATCAAGATTCTTGCGACTTTCGTTTCGCTCATTATCGCTTTCTTCCTCTATCTTGGAGCTGTCGACGTCAATTTCCTCTATCTCTTCGGAAAGTCGCCCTCGATGGACACCATCATCAATAAGCGACCTGCACAGGCTTCCGAGATCTATAGTGCCGATAGCGTGCTGATTGGCAAGTTCTTCAGTGAGAATCGCACCCCTGTCAAGTACGAGGAAGTGAATCCCGTGTTCTGGGAAGCCCTCATCGACACCGAGGACGAACGCTACTATCATCACTTCGGCGTTGACTTCCAGGCATTCTTCGCAGCCATGAAGGACTTCATTATCCACCATGACGCCCGAGGCGCATCGACCATCACCCAGCAGTTGGCCAAGAACCTCTTCCGTGTTCGTACCGAGTATTCCACCGGTCTTTTAGGCAACGTTCCTGGCCTGAAGATGCTAATCATGAAGAGCAAGGAGTGGATTACGGCCGTCAAACTGGAATCGAACTTCTCCAAAGAGGAAATTCTCACCATGTATGCCAACACCGTTGACTTCGGTTCCAACGCCTTCGGCATCAAGACGGCCTGCAAGACCTACTTCGGCATTGCACCCAAAGACTTGACCCCCGACCAGGCCGCCATCCTTGTGGGCATGCTCAAGGCCACAACGACCTACAATCCCCGCTTGCATCCAGAGAACAGCATGCGACGCCGCAACGTCGTCTTGGACAACATGCGGAAGCACGGCCACCTCACCAAGACCGCTTTCGACACCCTCTCGGTCAAGGAAATA
>Ga0326512_10003093_pt1 | contig 12248 bp, 22 predicted proteins | sample 1_2617_0518_D_FD_203652 | JGI IMG/M metagenome (GOLD analysis project Ga0326512, IMG submission 203652) | Bovine rumen microbial communities from UC Davis, California, United States - 1_2617_0518 | ecosystem: Host-associated > Mammals > Digestive system > Stomach > Rumen | place: USA... | reverse complement strand
CCATATAGGGGTTGACAAGAGCGAAATAAAATGGTATATTATTGAGGTAGCGCATGCCATAGCGCTTTCCTCAGGGGCGACCTTGTTTGGCCGCGAGTTGCCATTTTTATCGCGGAGTTTGTTGGTCGTCCCAGCCATGACAGGGTTTTTCGTTGTTATTACCTGTCATGGCTTTTTTGTTTTATTATATCGTATTTGATTTATACGGCTTTAAAATATAATAGGCCTATAGATTATACTCTTTTTTAAAACAAGTCTTTAAAACACGTTTACCACAGACCGCCTCGGTCAAAAAATAGTCAAAAATAATAGTTTACAACCTTGTCGAATTTTTCTATATTATCGGATGTAAGAGAGGTAATTATGAACGTAATTGTCGAAATCGAAAGCGCACATGCGGAAGAAATCGCCCGCCGTTTCCACCAGTGCGAACCTGAAGGCAAGAAGAACTGGATTCTCAAGAATAAGGGAATTCTTGTAGGGAAGCAAGTAGATACCCATTTGCTCCATTCGGTCGTTAATTTGATTTTGAAAACGGACGAAGCAGCCGTAATCCGAATCGTGAAGCAGTAATCCGCAACAAAAAAATTACAAAATTCTATATTTACAAAGAGGTTCAAATTACTATATTTGAAAATACGAAAATAAACAGAACAAATCACAAGGAGATACACCATGGCAATTTCAGCCGAAGATACAATCAAGGGCATCATCGCAGAAGCGAAGAAGGGCAACGTGACGGACCATCAGTCTGACGGCACTCTCGAATCCTGGAAGATTCCCTTCAGTGGAAGCACCTACCGCGTCGTCGTGACGGACAAGAAGGCGAAGACCGGGAAGGCGTTCAACAAGAACGATTTGCTCATCGTGGGCGAAGACGGCAGCGAAAAGGTCGTGAACCTGGGCGAATGGAAGAAGAAGCTCTTCTACACGCTCGTCTATGCGCTTCGCAAGGGAAAGGTCTTTCACAAGATCGACCAGGATCCGGCCAAGGTGAAGGCCATCAAGGCCGATATGGTCGCGAACCCGGGAAACTACGTGAAGGGTGAAGACGAAATTACCGGCACCTTTAACGGCACGAGCATCAAGGTGACTCGTACGAAGAAGGCCTACAAGTCGGGCAAGACCCTCTGCCGCATCACGTTGGCAGAAAGTGGCGTCGTGACTTTGAAGGGTTCTCAGCTTCAGCCGTTGTTCAAGGCTTAACCGGCGAAAATGAAACAAGATTATTCGTTTACGCCTTGTCCATAGTTTTCTATATTTCAACATGTAAATAAGAGGTTATTATGGACAAGGCTAAAGAAACGAAAAGGATGCGTGATGAAAGGATCAAAGAATCCGAAAACGGGCGAAAGCTCCGTGAAAGAAAAATCCGTGACCGAACAAAGTACACCCGAAAAGGGCGGACACGTCCTGACGATAACGAAGAGAGATACGTACAGCGGTAACACCAGCTTCAGTGTCAACCTTTATATCCAGGATGTGGAACAGGTCGAACCGTACGAATGGGACCGTACCCAGCTCGTCGTACACTACAGATCCATCGGCGGCGTATTCGGCGAAATCCGTATTACGGACGAAGACGATTACAAGGTCGACGGCAGGACCGCAACGTATGAAATCGCTCAACTGTTTCTCGATAACCGTTTGACCGAAGTTCAAATCGATGCGCTTCCGGGCTAAAACAAAAAATTATTCGTGCTTACGAACTACGGAAAATTTCCTATATTATAAGCATGAAACAACAACTCAGAGGATTAACCAATGTCTCAAGAAAAGAAAGTCAAAACCTACAAGTACCTTAAGGCTCTTCCCCTCACCGAAGGCCAGCAAAAGGTGATTATCGCGAAATCGAACAAGCTCCGTAAGCTCCGCAAGAAGGTGCATCTTGAAAAGAAGGCTGCACAGATCGTATGGGACAATATCTGCGACCACGGCAGTATCAGCCTTACGAACATCGAAGCCGTCAAGGACCTGCTCGACAATTACAAGCAGTCGCTTGAAATCCTTCAGGAATTGAAGGCAGAAATCTACACCATCCGCAACGAAATCAAGCAAATCGTCGTGGAAGCGAAGAAGAATGCACCGGCGAAGGCACCTGAACCCGAACCGGACAAGGGAACGCCTGAACCTCGACCGAACCAGGAACAGAAGATGGTGAAGTTCATTTTCACCGTGCCGGAAGCAATTTCCCTGCAGACGCATCTCGACTCGTTCCTCAAGAACCGACCGAATGCGACAAAGGTCACGATCGAACTGGCCGCTGACCACATGCACTAGAATTTAACCTCTAGTTGTAGGCGGGCGATCCTTCGGGGTCGTCCGTTCTTTTTTATTCTAAATTTGGTATTTACAAAATTCCCAGAATATTCTATCTTTATATCAAGAGGTTAAAACATGATTAGAGAAAACATTGATATTGAAAATATCGCGAATACCCTGGGATTACCGTTCTACGAGGACAAGGACTGGAAATGTATCGTAATCGGGGAAGCCGACTGGGATAACACCGGGAACGATATGGAACTGGTCCTAAAGTACCGTCACGGGCCTTACAACAACGAATGGAAACGAACCGGGATTACCGAAGACGAACTTTTTGTCATGATTAAACAGACAGTCGCCGGAGCGTTGTCCATGTCGGGCATTATGACCAACGAGAAGGCTTTCACCTTTATTGCGGGACTGTTGCTTGTCAAGAAAGATATTAAGGCATGGCGGGCCAACTACATGGCTGCGGAATACAACCGTGAACTTGAAAAGACCCTGGCAGCTCTGAAATAAAATCTTAAATAGGTTTTATTTACAATATTTGAATATTTTTCTATATTTAAATCAAACAAGAGGTTAATATGAAAGTAGAACAATTCGCCACCGTTATCCCGCTTCTTCCGTTCAACACGCAGACCATGATTATCCGTAAGCAGCCGAACCTGCACGGTATCGGGGTCTGTGACAAGATTAAGACCTATGCCGATGAACACCATAAGGAATGTGTCATTATCGACATGGCCTACCAGGATGAACTGTTCCTTCATGAACTTCGCGAACTGATTAACTATCGACAGGGACGAGAATTCGTCTGCGTGTTCGATTTCACTAGCGGCTGCAACAGTCAGCTCAAGGAACATCTTATGCCGCTGTTGATTCACCGCAGACACAATGGCTTCGAGATTCCGTGGACTGTGAAAGTCGTAATCTACGACAATATCACGGAAGAAACCGAATTTACAACGAGTAAGTTCGACATGTGCATGCTTGACAAGTGCCTTTGCTACAAGCTGGAAGAATAAAATGGGCGTTATTACTATACATTTTCTTAACAGAATGCTAGATTTGTACGAGTCGGAAGTTGTTCATGTAACCGACCGTACAATTACGAACATCGATAAAGAGATGTCTGAGACGGACAGTTTCGGGCTCTATTATCAATCGGAACATAACGGTGTAGTTTATCAGCTTATTCCGGTAATAGGCATAAAGTCATGGATCTATTATCCGTCAACATTGTGCGATAAGGCTGAGAGTCATTATAAGGACGATGACCCGTTGTTTGAGAACTTGCGTAAGAAACTCGTGGTGATTGCCCATAACAACGAGATACTCCGGGCAGTAAAAGATTTAGACTAATCATTTACAATACATTTGAATTTTTCTATATTTAAAGTACAAACAAGAGGTAATAATGATTAAATTCACCAACTTTACACCGTCCGCCAAGTTCACCAAGCTCGCAACCCAGTATGACAAACTTATTGAAGATAATAAGGCACTGGGATGTCTTTGGACCGGTACTACGGAAGAACAGAATCAAAAGAAGGCAAAGCATCAAGAAAACTACGACAAGATGAATAAGCTTGAAGCGCCGATGTTCAAGGAATTCTACAAGATGCTCGATAAGAAATGCATCAAGGTGAAGACGAAGGGCGAAGGCGCATTCTCTTACCATTACATTGAAGATGTGAAGTTCAAGAAGATTCCGAAAGAAAAGACCTTCACGTTCAGTTTTAACCGAACCTTGTTCAAGACTGGCGAAGCTTTCGAAGCGAACCTCGATAAGTGTAAATGCGTGCGTAACTCTTATGCCACTGGTCTGCCCGCCAGGGTCGAAACTCGTTTGCTCGGAGCAAACATGATGTGCTGGGGCGAATACTGCATTGAAGTAATCACCAAGAAAGAATTCAACAAGATTTACAAAGACGCATTGTGTCAAACGGAAGACAAAGACTTGGTCAGCAGTGTCGGTTATAGTGGACAAGCGCTTATGTACCCGACTTTCAAGTTCGCGGAAAACGATCCTGTTTTCAAGGATTATGACAGACGCATCAAGTTGGCGAATGCAGAAGTGGCTCTTCTCAAGCTCCGTCAAAAGAAGTACGTTATCGAATCCAAGAAGAAAGACATCGACAGCATTATCAAGGACAAGAAGGCTATCCGCCCGCTCGTTGAACAGATGATTCAAACACTCGTCGAAAAGACTGAAAAACAAATCAAGACGAAGGAACGGACAATCAAGAAGCTCGATGGCGGCGTTACCGAATAAAAACCCATTTCAATTCTCGTTTACATGTTCTAAGTATTTAACTATATTTAGAACATAAACAAGAGGTTATTAAATGCGTAAACTTACCATCGTAGAACGTTACAACAAGTTGCTTATCGAATACGAAGCCAACTATGACATCATGTACGACAAGATGGACAAAGCCTATCGTACTGCAAAGGCAAAGAAGGACAAGCGACTCATCAAGAAGTTTTTGAACTTCTGGCCGAACCTTATGGGCATGACTCTCAAAGTCCCTGTGCAGTATCGGGTAGGATGTACTAAGGCGTTTTACGTCAAAATCGACGGCATCATCCTGGCCAACAGTAACAGGGTTGAATTCAATGTAAAGCCTGGGTTCGAGGTTCCTATCGGTTCCATGCTCCATGCGACTGAACTTATCCCGCTTGAAAACTTTAACTACAACACCAGGATTACAGGCGGGGTTGGTAATTTCGTACACTTCGAAGAGATTAGCGAAGAGGAATGGAAAAAGCAACAGGCGAAAGTTGTATCTGGCAGAAAGGTTGAAAACGCGATTTACAGCCTTATGAACAAGATGCAGCGGCACATCTACGATACCGAAATGGTCAAGTTCAATAAACTTGTCGACAAGCAAAGGCTACTTGAGCACAAGTTCGAAAAGAAGTGGATTAAGAACCACGGCGAAGAATTCCTGAAGGACGAAATCGAAAAGGAACTCGTGAAAAACCCCTATACCTACAAGGAAGCGACCGAGCTCCGTCGCTCTGTGGGTAAGCAGAAGAAAAACTCTTAATCATATTTGTTTAAATGTTCTGAATATTTTTCTATATTTAGAATACAAACAGGAGACAATAAAATGGTATACGTGAAGTTCAAGTATCGTGACGAATACAGCAACGGCAAGTGGAACGTCCAGGAATGTCATGTACGTTCCGTAAAGGAATGCAAGGAGATTTACGGTCTCGACCAGTGCGAACACGTAATTCTCGAAGTGAAGGGTACTGAAGAATAAACAAAAAATAAAAAAGGTTTACACAATGAAGAAGTAATTCTATATTTGAAACAACGGACGGATAGCTTAATGGTGAAAGCGACTGACTCATAACCAGCTGACTCCGAGTTCAAGTCTCGGTCCGTCCATTAACCTTCAGGTAATACTGAAGGTTTTTTCTTTATATAATCGATTTACAACTTCTAAGTATTTAACTATATTTAGAACATAACCAAGAGGTTATTAAAATGGAATTTTCGAAAGATGAATTGAAATTGCTTGAAATCTATCTTTTAAGTGAACTGGACACGCAAAGATATGAACCTGACGGCATTGATGAAGAGCTCGAGAAACTTTATTACAAAGTAAAGGCACAAACAAATCTTGAATTTGAAGTTCACTCCATTATGGAGCATCTAAAAACCATTTAAGATGTTAAAGAAAGCGAGAGCCTCCGACAAGATTTAATTCATAATAACTATTTACAACATTTGATTATTTTTCTATATTTAGAATATGAAAGAAAAACTCTTCTCTAAAACGAAAATCAAACTCATCGAAAAGACTGTTCATCAATACTTGCTGGCTATTGTCGGCAAAGCTTGGGAATTCGGCCAGGGTGAATGGCTTGTACAGGATGAATTCGATGGAATCTTACCATACGAAATTGAAGCAATGATTAAGTGGATTGACGTTCCTCGAATGCGGGATAATACTTACAATGAAATTATGCGGTTAAGACTCACTACCGGCCAAGTAGTAACTGTTTTACTGTCTGAATCTGAACGCGGTCAATGTTCGGCACATTACGCATATCTAAGCCTTAGAAGTATGCTCGATGCCGTTGCCGCGAATTATTCATGGTGGGTTAGTAGCTACGAAGCACGGTACAGGGATCTCCGTAAAGAAATTTTCAATACGTAATAGTTGACAAGATTTTTAGATTTTTCTATATTTAGAATATAAACAAGAGGTACTAAATGAGTGAAAATAAAGCAGAAACCGTAATCAAGAATCTTCCGAACATCAAGAATGCAAAGAAATACTGGCCCAAGGAACTTAAACAGGCGATTTATGATACAGTCGTCGACATCGAGAAGGATAAAGATGGACGCACGGTATATGTCAAGTCTGAAGACGCGGCCAAGCACGTGAGCGAAAATTTTATCGGGTACGGTCGTGACGGTGGCGTATCTACGGTAATGAAAACATCAATAACCGCCGATAATCACCCGTGGACTTGTGTTGACCATTTCGGCCCGAAAGGTAAACATCAATTCAATCTCTTTGACAATTCGTACGTACTTAGTGCACGTCATAACGATGCAATGAAAACGGGAGTTATCGCCAAATACTACGAAGAGCCGGCTTTTGAAATATCGAACACCGTTGGTGACGATTCGGCGAACACTGCCCCGGAAATTAAAGTACGCGACATCAAGGGGCGACTTATCCTTAGCCAGAATAATAAGGGTGACTACACGACCTACACGTATTTGCAGGACACATGCGCCGTGACGGATTATGCAAACACCGAGGTTAATGTCAGACTTTGCAAGGACAATAAAAAGGTTCAAGTCTACGATATGGTTCAGACCGCTGTCCATTACGAATATAAGGAACATGACAATCGTTATTGTAACGACATCGTGCCGAAATATGCATGTGAAACGGAAAACGGGGTTCTTGTCAAGGAATATTTCTTTGAAATGGATTCAATCGGCTCGTTTGTGCATGTCATTGACTACAAGAACAACGAAGAATACTGGCGTGAACGAAACCTGACGCAAAAATATCCCGAACAGGGAAATGCTCATCCGTCTAACTTCTTTACCATGGGTGGGTTGAAATTCAACAACAAGGACGAATACGAAGCCTACAGAAACAATAAAGTCGACGAAATGAAGGCGGAGGAAAAGGCACGAGAGATGCTTACAGCTCATGGTCCGAGACATTTCGGCCCTATGATGTGCGGCCCTTGGTTCGGTTAAGATTCACCGATAAAAAAGATTAAAGACTAGAAGTTTACAACTTCTGGTCTTTTTTCTATATTTAGAATATAAACAAGAGGTTATAAAATGGCTGAAAGAAAAATTTTCCTTTCCGACAAACAGTTGAAAATCACCGACATGGATAAGTTCTATGAATACGGTGGCGAAGTCGTCATGAAGCGTAGGGAATTCAACGACAAGACGAACAAAATCACGAGTACCGTTATTCTCGAATACATTTGTAAGGGTGGTCTGTACCATGCCCGCTGGATCGATGGTAAGGATGTCGGTTACGGGTACGAGGTACTTACTTCTGGATATGTCGTCTCGTATATTGTCGAAGACGAAAAGAACTCGACAATGACCGAAAAGATTGAATACTTCGACGAGAGTCAGTCGTTCCTGGCGTTCGACCTCGTAATCAAAATTTGTCAGATGCTTTCGGCATAAGGTGAATCCGGTAGAAATATTCGAATTATACTTGTTTACAAGTTCTTTCGAATTTTCTATATTAAGAATATCAACAAGAGGTAATAAAAAATGATTAACGAAAACACTATTTCTCTGGTCAACGAACAGTACAATGACGCCCTCCGCATGACGAAGGAAATGAACCACGTCTGTAAAAGTGCAGACAATGCGATGTGCACAATGAACACTCTTCGCAGTGAATTCGAAGAAGCCCGAGACATCGTTAAGGAACTTATTTTAAAGAATGCAAAAATCAACCTGCAACTCGCCGAAACGAAGACTCACCTTGCAAAGTTCCTTGAAGGTTCGGTTGATGGTCGCATCCATGCCCTTGCAGAAGAATACAATTCGACTTCCGGCCCGAAGTATTCGCTTCTGTATGCGTCGACCTATGTGGACCTTGAAAACGAACAGGCTGTAATCAAGGCAGAAATCGACAAGTACGAAACCGCCGCGAACAATAAAGCAAAGCTCATTGGGGGTTGTCACTTCGCAATCAGGGATTTGTACGTAAAGTTCCAAAACGCTCTTGTCGAAGCAAAACAGCAGAAAGAAGCTGTGGCGAAGAAACAGGCCGAAGCCAAGCCTAAGACCATTACAATCATGGTCGACACCAGCTGGCCGTTGAGTCCTCGTGAAATTCAACATGCAATCGACGTTCTCAAGGCTTTTAAGCCCGAAGGCGAAGACGGACTCGGCTTGAAGTCTGCAGCTGAAGCACTTGAATCGTTCAAGAAGAGTGTTGAAAAAGACATCGAAAAGAAAACGACCGTGAAGCAGGAAGGACATATCTTCAAGCTGAGCACTGCCGAATAAAAATATCAAAATCTTCTCACTTACGATATAGATTTAAATTTCTATATTGTAAGTATAAATGAGAGGTTAATATGATTGAACAACATCATCCAGCAGATCTTGATTACTCCAACATTGACAACATCAAGGCACAGCAGTTTTTTACAACGGTACGTGCATTCTGCCCTGACTGTGACTTTATCCCCCAATACGCGGTTGTAGGTATTGACAAGCACAAGGTAAGCGGGTATCTCGCGGTTCATAACCCGCATAACGTAAAAGACTTGGGCTTTAGTGATTCGCTGATGGTAGAATACTGTAAAGTCCATGAATACGAATGGTACAATATCTACGGAGGTTTGGTAGACGGAAAATGGCATCGGGCCACGAAGATTGACACTCTTGACGAATTGAATAACTTCATGAAGCGAGTCAGTGTAGGTCCGAAGAAAATGTTCTAAAACAATTCACTTACAAAACAAACAAAAATTTCTAAATTTAAATCAAACAATTAACAAGAGGTAAAAACATGAAACTCATTCTCGGAATCATCATCGCAATCATTCTCGCTGTCGGCGGTTACACTGTCTATCGCGGACTCACGGGAGACAACGACAACGCACAGAAAATCGCTGACAAGACGAGCGAACTCGTTACGTCTGTCGCGGACACTTTCTCTGACGGAGCCAAGGATATGGCAAAGGATGTGAAGGAAAAGGCATCGGAAGCGGTCGATTCAGTAAAGTCGTCTGCAGACAAGGCAATCGACTCGGCCAAGTCTTCTGTCAAGTCCCGTATCGGTGACGTAAGGGAAGCAAACGCGAAGAAATTTGCTGAAGTCAAGAAGTCAGTCGGTGACAAGGTTGACTCGATAAAGAAGTGATACTAAATACACGCACAGAGAGGCCGGGAATAATTTCCCGGTCTTTTCTATTTACATAACTTCTGGATTTTTCTATATTTAATAAAAACAAGAGGTTAACATGGGAAAATTCGTTCTTAAAGTTTACCGCGTATGGTATGACCATTGGAAAGAGGAATATAAAAAGCCGAGCCTTGACTTCGCATGGCCGATTGTCGACAGCATCAAGATTGAAAACGTAGACTTCAACGACAGTTTTCATTTGAAATTCGAAATGGACTGGAAAGACAAGGAAAGATACCTGGGTTTTCCCAACCACATGCCATGTGAAAATACGGGCATATATGACGGCGCAAACTGTAAGCAGGTTATTTCTTTTCATGACGAAAGGAATAAGGTCTTGTCCCAGCTGGTTATCGACGAACAACCAGGAGCGGAAAAACTCATCAACGAAGTCAGGCCCTGGATAGAACTCTATCTTGCTCATTACAAGAAGATTGCATGCTTGGCAGATCTGGCGTAAAAATCTCAATTGTATCTATTTACAAAAAGTACAGAATTTTCTATATTAAGAATATACAAGAGAGGTTAACTCGATGCAAAAGCGACCAGTTTTTAAAGACACCAAAAAGATTATTAAGAAGTTCCAGGAAATTTGCGACAAGAACAAGGACATTGACTTGCATGTTCACTGGGACAAGAAAATTGATCCGACAGGCAAATACATTTCTCTTGTATGGACTAACCCGTATAAGCTGAACGTTAACTGCTATGGTTATGTTTCCATGGCGGTTAACAAGGAAACCGCGCTAATGTATGCGGTCGGTAATCCGAATTTGGTACATGATTTACATGTTCCTGTCCATCCTGAAATCCAAAGAACGCCGCAGATATATTCTGACCATCAAGATGAATACCGGTTCGTAACCGATGTAAAGTTTGAACTTGAACATTATGAATATTTCTGGGAAGAAAAACTTGAAAAGGCTTTGACGGTCATTCGCGAATACTTGAAGATTACGAAGAAATCCGACCATGAACGTTTTTACGACATCGCCATGGCCATGATTAACCGATACCGCGAATACTGTGCGCAAATTGACATTTCCTTAAAATCTCAAGAAATGCTGGGCCGTATGGTATATCTTGACCTTAAGCATCCTGACAAAGTGACGTTACAAATGTGTATGGATGGTTCGGTACTTGCGACCTTCACTCCGGAAGAAAGCGAAAGACTTTACTGTATCTACCAATATAACCAGTCCTTCCAAAAGGCTTGGCGAGGCCGGTAATAAAATTCTTTTCTTGTTCGGTTACGATTAGTTCTAAATTTACTATATTATAATCAAACAAGAGAGGTTAATATGACATTCGAACTCGTTCTCCAGAACTATCTCAAAGACGCTTACCGTTTCTCTAAAATCCGTAAAGACCGTAACTCTACCCTGGGCGAAGTCACTGAACTCTATGACAGGCTCTGTTGCAATTGGGCCAAGGTCATTCCCGATGCATGCCTCAACAAGATGCTCGACACGACTGGTGTCGGTTTTGAAATGAACGCAATCAATACTGTCGGTATCGAACAGGCCGGCGGCGGGATGATCGAGGTCGCGGTAGACGGCTTGGTCAAACTTGCCGAGACTTCGAAGAGCGAAAAGGAATTTTACCAGGTGTTCATGTAACTCCGAGGATAAAATCCTTTTTATTCTTGTTTACAAAACTCCCGGAATTAACTATCTTTATAACATGAGTGTTTTACGAGTATTTTTTGAACCTGATCCGAACCTTCCGGACGATATTCTGTTCGAAGTGAAATACATGTACGTTGACCGTTCTGACCCCAGTCGAGTCATGCTCAAGTCTGCAGATAATTCTTACATGGGCGGGTCTAACCTGAACATGAAGGGGGTCAATGCGATTCGTTACGGTTTCGCGAAGACTAAAGACGAAGCCTATGCAGAAAAGTTCTACATCGAAAATGAATTGAAAACGGACGAAGACTTTGCCGAGTTCTACCGTACCTACGAATACGAACATCATAATGACGAAGTTGAACGAACCCTGGAGACTCTGGACGAAAAATCTTAAATTGTTTTCATTTACGCTTGGTCCTTAAATTTCTATATTTAAATCAAACAAAAGAGGTTAATATGAAAAAAGTCTATCGCATCGCAAGCCTTTCCACCGACGTCCACGAAGACGATTATAAAGAAGGTGAACTCGAATTCGTCAACAGCTGGACCGGACCTGACGTCTTGCATGCGGCTATGTATCGCGAATTCGACTCTATCGACACCATCCTCAAGTTGCTCAACGATAAGTACCTCTACATCTGGAAGGATGCAGACAATATCAAGAACTGGGCTATCTTCGAAGACCCAGACTTGAAGGACGAAATTCGTTTCGACTGTGACACGATGGTTGATGTAGACAACAACGTCGCTGACGAATCAGACCTTGAAGCATGGAAGAACGGCAGGAAAAAACTGTTCAACGCCCATTCCGTTCTCTACGTGAAGTGCGAATACATCGAATACGCGTCCAACAACGAACTTACGGAAGAGGCTAAGAAGCTAGGTCTCGAAATGATATAAATACTTTATGGAAATG
>Ga0326512_10003092_pt1 | contig 12249 bp, 20 predicted proteins | sample 1_2617_0518_D_FD_203652 | JGI IMG/M metagenome (GOLD analysis project Ga0326512, IMG submission 203652) | Bovine rumen microbial communities from UC Davis, California, United States - 1_2617_0518 | ecosystem: Host-associated > Mammals > Digestive system > Stomach > Rumen | place: USA... | reverse complement strand
TAAGTAATAATTACTCCTTTATCACACTTCTTTGTGATTACTTCTCCATCTTTATTGTTGTATGTCATATAACCCTCTTAAAGTACTTTTGATATAATCCATCGAACTTTTCTTTGGGTAAATAGTAAATCTCATCATATTCTGGAATCACACCTTTTTCCTCTTCTATTCTTTTTATTAAGTATTTAGTAGATAAACATTTATCATAGTGATTATCGTACTGATCTAACTGCATTAGTTTGTTGCATAAATTACAATTAACTAAATAATCACGTTCTTTAATCTTTCTCTTTTCTTCTGGTGTAAGTAATCCTCTTTTAAATGTATGTGGTTTAGGGGGTATATCAGGATATTCTTTTAAATAGGTTTTTAAATGGTCTATGCAGTCCTCTAAATCATAATTTTTATAGTCATCACTCCAAGCATTTAAAACATATTCATCAATGTAAAATAAAGAATTGTAATAACCTTTTATTGTGTTTAATAACTTTTTTGTTTCAGTCTTGTTCATCTTTTGCCCACTCCTCCATAATTCTTTGTTCACGTTCATAACGTGTTTCTTTAGTTTTATATTTGTTTTTGTAATATAAATCTTTTTTAATATTAAATTCCTCATCTTGTTCAATAGCTTCTTGGACTGACTTAATATTATTTTTCTCGTAAGAGTAAAGTATCTTTTGGATGTAATTAATGTTGTACTTGTTATTAAGTACTGCTTTTTTTATTGCATAACGTGTTAGTTCATTATCTTCCCACTCTTTAACTACATCGTATAAAATGTCATTAAGTACAAATCCATTTTTTTGTAAAAAGTCGATTAAGTCTTCTTTATTATCATCATCATTTATAGTTATATTATTTATATTATTAATACTTATATTATTCTCTTTAGCATTTTCTAAATACCCCTCTTTAGTTTTCTTAATACCCCTATCATTATTTTCTAAATAGGTATTTAATTTTCTAACTAGGGGGTAAGGTGGTCTTTTAATTCTTATTTGTCTTTCTTTTATTTCCTTACCTTTTGTTATATATTTGACATCTATGTAATCTTTATCAATTAAGTTAGTTATTATTTGTGATATTCTTCCAGGACTCAACTTAAAGAAGTTTGCAAAATATTTATTACTTGCATAGCAACCTTTTTCTTTATCCTCTAAACTATCAATTTCAACCAATACAACTTTCTCTTGTAAAGATAATTCTTCAGCTAACCATATTTCACTAGGTATCCATATTCCCTTAAATTGTCTTTCCTGTTCTTCCATTTGGATCTCCTAAAGTCTTACATATAAATAAGCAACAACCTCGTAAATGAAATAAGTCATAAAACTACCAAATATAATACAAAATGCTATATCTAAATATTTTTCCATTTTTGCTTTTTTGTTTTTCTTAATATTCATTGTTCTTAATTTATATTTGTTTTCTCTTAATATTTTCTCCATTTTTTTATTCTCTAATAATTCAGCTTTTGTATACATAATCTATTCTTCCTTTCTATCTTTTGTGTTATAATTAACGTGAGAAGTATTTTATCGGGTGCTTCTCTTTTTTTGTATTTTTGTTATCACATTTTGTTGACTTACTATTCAAAAAAAATTTCTTCATAAGTACAGTTTAAAAGTTTTAGTATTGTGTTGATTTCACTCATTGTAAACTCTCTAACTCCACGTTCTTTTAATTGATAAGTAGTTATTGATATACCAACTAATTCTGCGAATCTTTCTTGAGTGTATCCATGTTCAACTCTTTTTCCTCTTAACTTTACTAACACTTCTGCATCTCCTTTCTTATTATTTTTGCTTGTTGCATTATCTTGTTGACAATACCAATATAACATTAAAAAAATAACAAGTCAACATAAAAATGCAACTTTTGTGTTTATTTTACATTTTTAATGTGTTATACTTGAAATATAAAGAAATGGGGTGGTATTTATACGTAAACCAGATAGAATTAATTATGAGTTTGATTACGTAGTAGGACAGACATTAAAAGAAAAAAGAACACGTAAGGACATACCATTACAACAAGTTGCTGATAAACTTGGTACAACCAAACAAGCAATATTTAGGTATGAAAAAGCAGAAGTAAGTATGAAAAATAGTATTTTTCAAAAATATTGCTATGCTATTGGAGAAAATCCAGTAGATGTATATGATGAAATTTCGTTAAGATATATGAGGTATGTCGATTCTCATAAAAAAGAAATTATTGAAAAGGAAGGATGAAATATGAAAAAAATATTATTAATAGGAGCATTAGCAATAACATTAACTGCATGTAGTAGTGAAACATCTTACATTTGGACTAACAATGATGGAAACGACAAAAAAATCGAATAGAGTATTACCTATACCAAAAAGGTTGTTAGAAAGTCTAAAAACACTTAAAACCAATGCAATGAAGAAAAAGTATTTTAAAGAAAGTTGGTTTGTCTTTGGAGATGAACTACCATTTAGAGAAACTACTATACAAGTAAGAAAGAATAAGTATTGTAAATTAGCAGGAGTAAAACAAATAAGAATACATGACTTTAGACACTCCTGTGCAAGTTTCCTAATACAAAATGGAGCAAGTATAGTTCTAGTTAGTAAATATCTAGGACACTCAAAAATAAGTATAACATTAGATACATATACCCACTTATATGAAAACGAATTAAAAAAGGTATCTAACTTAATAGATACCTTATAATTCTACTGAAAATGTGGTCTAGAGTGTGGTTTATTAGAATTGTATATTGATAAAACCTTTATAAAATAAAGATATAATTACATAATGGTGGAGATGAGGAGAATCATCATAATATATCGAATAGTTTATAAAATGTAGTAATATCAATATATTTACTCTAATTAATTACACCTGAATATCACAATTTTTAAATAAAGTGTGGTCTAGATGTGGTCTAGAAAGGAGTAAATATGAAGGTAAAGACACTAGAAAGAAAGAGATGGTCTATATTAACTGACAATTTAGAAGAGTGTTATTTATGTGGTAAAAGAAAGCAACATTTACACGAAGTTTATTTTGGTAAGAACAGGAAAAAGTCAATGGAATATGGATGTGTAGTTCCATTATGTATGGAGTGTCATAATAAAGTACATACTTATCATACATTAGACCTGGAACTAAAAAAACATACTGAAGAGAAGTTCTTGGAATACCATAATTGCACTAAAGAAGATTTCCTAAAAATATTTTTTATAAATTATTTGTAGGATGTCCGAAAATGTCCCAAAAAACATATTATACTTAATTTGTAAGGAGTTGGTACACTCTTTACAACATGCACTTGTCTACTAACAGGATAAGTGTTTTTTGTTTTTATACATGTTTACCACACAGCACTAACTTTATAGTTAGTGTACTAATTCATATTATAAGTAGATTTTTCGTACATTTTATTGCTTATTCTATGAGTTAGTACAGTACCTATAAGGGTACTAGTTATTATTATAATAGGTAGGATAGACAATTAATTACGCCAAATGTTAGTCTTTTATGACTAGCATAGAGTAGATATATAAAAAGTATAATCTATTGCATATTGAAATATACTATAAATATTTGTTTTTGCAGAAACATTGTATATCTATTCTATGGTACTCATAAGAGTACTGATTCTAACCTTTCTGTAAATTTGAAAACACTAACTTTTATAGTTAGTGTTCTGGTGGTGTATGGTTTTTAGTAATAACTCCTAAAAAAGTTGTAATTGGTCTTTTTGTTTTTTTCATTAATGTTTTTTGGTAAATATACTCCTATTCTTTATAAAAACACCACTAGAACAGTAATTATAAGGGGGAAATTATGGATTCAGTCAAAAGAGAAATGCTTAAGATATACAAACCTATTTCCAACCTAGACTGGATGAATTATAAGTTAGTAAAAAAAGACATAACTTTTCATCATATAGTCAAAGCAGAAAATCAGGGGAAAAGAACCATAGAAAATGGAGCATTAATTATGCCAGTAGGACACCAGTATCTACATTTAATAGAGTGTAAAGATATAGAAACATACATAGCAATAAACAAGATATTTAAGTATGTTAATCAGCAAATGTGTGAACCTACAAGAGAACAAAGAGAGATAATAGAATACTTATTACAAGAGTTTGAAAAAGTACATAGATGGGATAAAGGTAATAAAGGAAAATTATTAATACAAAGAAAGTATCTAGAAAGGAGTTTATATGAAATATAAGTTTACTAAAGTGGATCAAGATACTACAGAGTTGAGTTATAAGGATAAGGTATTCCCAATAAAAAGAGATATAGACTTACAAAAACGTATACAAGAAGCTATTCCTAAAGCAAGAGTATTAATGAACGTAGAACTTGCTAAAATGGGTTTAACTAAAAAAGACTTGGTAATCGAAAGACATGAAGGCAATAAAACTTATTATGACAATTCAAACATTATGGATGCAGAAGAACAATACCAAGCAATAGCAACTATGGAAGTGTTTGATGAGATATTAGTTAAGTATACTAAAATGACTTTAAATGACTTGATTCAGGATATTGACTTAAATCAAGATGAAGTTGGAGATTTTGGTACTGATTTAACTAACGCAATTATGGGAAAAGAAGTTATAGAAAAAGAAAAGTTTCCCAGTGTCAAAATCGAAGAAGTCTAATAAAACCTACTTTTGTTTTGCTTATCCTAGTGATCTAGACAATGCTTATGCTTTTTACTGTGCTAGGTATGAGAATATTTCTTTTGAAGAGTTTCTTAAATTAGGAATAACTGATTTTACAAGAAAGTTCTCAAGTATACCAGAGAGTGAACCATTATATACAATAATAAAGTCTAGAACAATAGATACAAACAAGATAAAAGATAAAGAAGAAAGAAGATATTGGAATAAATTAAAGAGATTAAATGCTATTCCAAGTGAATATATATCAACTAGAGAAATAATGTTAGATTTAACAAAAGTATCAAAGGAGTATAAATTATGATAAATGAATCAATACAAGAGTTTATGGATAAGATAACTTTTAAAACTAGTGAGTTAGCTTTATATGAAGATAAAGAAAAAGGTGTATGTTATCCATTAAGCATAGCAAGTCTATTAGTAAGAGTAGACATGTTAGAGTTAGAAAAAGGTAATTCTAAAGTAGCAGGTACATTAGAAAAGGCAATATACGAGCAAAAGATAGATAAAAAAGATTACAAAGTAATAGATATAGAGAAACCTGTATCTAAATACGAGATAACAAAGAACGAGAGTGATAGATTTACTATTACCAACAAAAAGTGTAAAGGTGTACGAGTTTATAATGTAAGTAATCAATTAGGAATACATACTACATTGGAAGATAAAGAAGAAGCATTTAAACTGGGTGCTGAAATAAACAAGAGAATATTTGAATATATGAAATAAGGAAGTTGATAACATGTCAAGTCCTGTACCAAATAATGAACTTACTAGGTTTCAAACAGGTGAAGAACAGGTAGAAACAGCAAGAAAAGGTGGAATTGCTTCAGGAGAAACAAGAAGAAAGAAAAGAACATTTACTAACGCTATAAAATGGTTAGCAAATGCAGACTGTGAGTTCAAGACAGGTAAGATAAAAGAAACATTTATAGCAAATGGAATAGACATTACAGGGTTAGATACTACTCAATTAGCTACATTAGGTTTGTGGGCAGGTGCAGTATATGGAAATGCTCAAAATTATAAAACGTTAATGGAAGGCAATGGAGAAAGTGATATAGAAGATACAGGTACACCTATCGTTGAGATAAATGTAGTAGATAATTCTAATCTGGAGAAGATAATGTATGAAGAAAATAGACATAACAAAAATGCTTAAAGATAATTATTTAGATAATGAAGAAAGAAAGGAGATTTTAGGTATGGAGTTTATTAAAATGGGAGATAAATATTTAATAAAAAACTCTAATGGAGTAATAGTAGATGAAAAAGAAAAACTTAAGTTAGAGAATAACGAAATGGTTATTAAAGATGTTGAATCAAACTTATGTCAAAAAGAAACTACTAAAAAGATAAGTAATAACAAAAAAAGAATTAAGGAATTAAATGATAAACCTATCGAAGAAACAACTACAACTGAATAGAGATATAGTAAGTCCTAATATACCAAAGATAAGTGTATTAGGAAGTACTCAAAGTGGAAAAACATACGATATATGTTTTTCTTTAGTTGAATATGCTAAAAACTTAAGATTATATGAAGAAGAGAAACGTAAAGAGCCTGGATATATACCAAGAGAGTATGAAGGTATCATAATAGGATGGACTACTGATACAGTTAAGAGAAATATAGTAGACAATATAGAAAAGATACTTAAATATGTATATGGGTATAAAGAAGGAGTACATTATGTTCTTAAGTACGGACAACAAGAAAAGTATCTAAAGATACATAATATGACATTTAACTTCTTTGGATTTAATACTGCATTAAGTTTCAATAGAATATTAGGTAGTCCTGCTATATTTTGTTGGATAGATGAATCAGCAAGAATATATTCAAGTAGTCAATTAAGATTAAGTTTTGATGAGATTATAGGTAGACAAATGTCTTATGCAGGACATCCTTATTACAAAAGAATTGACTCTTACAATGTAGAAGGAAACTCTAGACACCCATATAAAACAAAATACATAGATAACTGGGATGCTAAATTCTATACGTTTTATCCTTATGATAATCCAGTATTAGATACTGAAGATAAAATAAGAGCAGTTGTAAATGGGTTTCCACCAGGTAGTTTACGAGATCAAAAGATATTTAATAAGTGGGTAATAGCAGAAGGAAAAGTATTCCAGACTTTAAACGTAAAGCAAGAGATATCGTATTTAATAAGAGAGATATACATAGGTATAGACTATGGTTCAGTAAACCCTACTACGTTTGTACCAATAGCACTATGCCACGATACAAACGAGAATAAGTGGAAATTAGTAAGACTAGAGTGTTATTACCATAAAGCTGAAGATGACAACCCTACTACTGAATACTATTCATTACAATTAAGGATGTTCTTAATATACCTAAAAGCAACTTATCCAAATATACCAATAAAGAATATTGTAATAGATAGTGAGGCATCACACTTTGATAATAGATTAGTAGTAGATAGAATACCACATGAACTTGCAAGAAAAGGAGCAGGTTCAGTAAATGAAGGTGTAGAGTATCTTCAGTCATTATTCTATAAAGGATATCTAGAAATACTAGAAAGACCTTCTATAACAAACTTTTACCAAAATGGACAATATGATGAATCTCCAGTAGATGAAAGTCTAATAGAGTTCGAGAGTTATCAATATGACAAGATAAAGAGTGAAACTTCAGGAATAAACATTTACAAAAAGGACATGGATCACTCAATAGATGCAACTAGGTATTGTATAGACTTAATGAAAGATATAGGAGTTGCTCCAATAGTGTGATAATCAGGTGTAAAAAGACACGTAGGTTTCTAGTAGAGATAAACATAGAAGAATACCTAGAGAACTTACGTAAGATAGGAATAAAACAAGAGATACCATTAAGAATAACAATGCCATGTCCTAGATGCCATAAGGTAGAAGTATACGATATATACGAGAAAGAATATGTCTTTATAAAAAACAAGTAAGATGTCCTAAAATGTCCCAAAAGTTAGTTTATAATAAAATTATCAAAGGGGAAAACCCCTTAAGATAAGTGCATATATAGATACCTATAAAGGTAGTCTACGAAGCATATAGTTAGGAGATGACTGTATGCTTTTTTGTTGGAAAATGCACTTATACCTAAATGGTGTATATGTAGGTAAAGTGAGAATTAAAAAAGATGAGAAACCAAGTGAAAACATATATGTAGTTCATTTTTGGTTTAAGAGGCAAATATTCAAGTCTAATCACGTTAAATGTGTAATACACCCTACTACACTATTAAAAACTGAAGATAAGAAAAAACGTACTCACTGGAACTTTGAGTATGAGAAAGGAGTTGAAGTATGAGAACAGGAAAAATAAAACCAAGTGAGATATTACAAGCTCCTTACATTTCAGTAAAAACAAAAGTGACTATTCCTGGAGAAACAAATGGGAAATCAAATATCAAATATAAAGAAGATTATGTTGTAGCTCCTTCTGGAAAAAAGATAGCAACTTACATTAAAAACCAAATATTTGGAAGTGAATTAGTAAGTCAAACTGAAGGTATGGAGATAAATTGGTTGATGCCAACTTTAAGTGAAGCATTAGAAAAAGCAATATATCAAACTGAATCATTTATCTATTTACATAAATATAACAGAAAAGTTTATCTAGAGTGTTTAAACAAAAGTGATATTCATAATCTAGAGCAAGTATTCGACCAAGTAAAGAAAGCAACTATAGTACAAGAATACGAATCAGGTAAGAATAAATACGAACTACATAGAGAAATCTCAATAGAAGGAAATGGTACTTCAGTAGTAAAGTTTACTGCTTATCAAATGGGAGATAGACCAGTTTCTATTTCAATAAGTAAGTTCAACGAGATATTTGGAACTGAATACGAACCAATAGAAAATAAACCTTATGAAGTATTAGTAAACATAGACACAGGAGAAGATTTCTTTAGAGATAGCAAGAAGTTATTAAATGAAGAAATGGTTTTAATAAATACTATTGCAGAAGAGATAGAGAAAACAAAAACAAGAATAGCAACAAGTGAACACTATCAAACTGGAGATATAGCAACTACATGGCAACCACGTAGTACTACTTATGATGTAAGGCAAGTAAACGTTGGAACATTAAACGATTATTTCTTATTAACTCAAGCAGATAGAGATCATCATTTCTTTAATTTCCTACAGGGAGATATAAGAGTTAAAGAATATGAAGAAACATTTAAGTTCTATGATTATCAAATAATCCAAATGGCAGGATTAAGTCCAGCAAGTTTCGGTTATGAAAAAGATGCTTATATGAATACTGCTAACGTTGACTTAAGTGCTAATGCAAGTGAAATGACAGTAGAAGCAATAAAAAGACAATTAGAACCACAAATAAATAGATTAATAGAAAACATCATAAGACTACAACAAAGTCCGGATATAACTGAAAACATAATACCAAATGAAGTTGACTGGGATTATGGACTTAACGAAAGAGTTGATGATGTTAAGAAAATAGAAGTTCTAAAAGATATACAAAGAACAATGAGTATTCCTTATTCAGTAAGAGCTGATATAGTTCTACCAGTTCTTAACAAGTTAGTAGATGAACCAATTGAAAAAGAAGACTTGGTAAGAGAGTGGCAAGAAGAGAACTCTAAAATCGACATAACTTATGGAGAATTATGATTGAAGAAATAAATGAAGAAGAAGTTTATAAAGAGTTTGAGAAAGAACTATTAAAAGCAATAGCAATATATGAAGGTGTCAAAGGTAAGAATTTACCTCAACTAGACATATTTATTGCAGATAGAGTATGGGACTCATTAGAGAAATATACACGTATGGAGTTAAAGACAAAAGAAAAGTTCTTTGAAGAACTACAAAAAAGAACTCCATTAAGTGAGTATGAAAAAGGGATCATTGAATTATGGGATATAGACCATAACGATATGACAAAAGCAATAGAAGAATTAAATAAAATGGTTATTCAAAGAGATTTTAGAGATGCTGAAATGTATGGAAATAAAAAAATAACAACCAGGTCTATAAAATTACAAAACACATGGCGTGATTTCAAGTTAAAGGATGAAGAGTTATATAAGCTCCATCCAGAACGTGATTTTAAGGCAATAGAAAGGCGTTTTGTGAATAGACATATAAAATTATACAAAAACACATTAAAGCGTTATGAGAACTCTAAAGACTTATCTAATGACCTAGCAAATTTTATGAAAACATACGATAAGTTAGATAAAACAATACCTTACTTTGCTCATCACGATATTATTTCAAAAACCACAGGAGAAATAATACATAAAAAAGGCGACATTATCCACTATGTAGATGTATCAACATACAATTCAATGCTATATAACGTGAATTTAACTAGGAGTGCATGGAATAGAGCTATATATGATGCGAAGTTATTAGATAATCATTTATGGTATTTACCTGCTCATCCTTTTGCATGTCCTGAGTGTGCTATGTATCAGGGTAGAGTTTATGCAGATAAAAGAGGTTTAGGATATCCACTAAAACAAGAGGCAATAGATGGGGGTGTAGGACATCCCAATTGCAAACACGTATGGGTATCATACTGGAGTCCTGAACAAATACAATGTGAGAAATATAACTCTAGTGAGTGGAAAGAAAAATACAAAACTAAACAAAAAATACAAAGTCTTGATTTAGAAAAATCTAGATTACTTGCAGATAGACGTATTTACAAGAATTTAGGTCAACAAGACTTGGTAGATAAAACAACATCCAAGATTAAAACAATAAGAGAAAAGAAAAAAGAGTTAGAAACTCTAATTTGACCTGTCGAAAGTCATTAAAAGTCGAAGGTATACCTTATGCACTTATCTTCAATATTCTAGAAAAAAGGAGATAAAAAATGGATATTAAAAAGTATATCAAAAACAAAGATATTGAGTTATCCAATGATGACTTTAATATCGACAAATTAGAAAGTGATTTAAGAAAGGGTTTTGTTTCTCAAGATGAAGTAGAAGAAAGAGTATCAAAAGCAGTTGCAGAAATAAAGACAAGTTCTAAAACTGAATATGAAACTTTAAAGAAACAATATGAAGAATTGCAAAACAATGTCAACGATTATGAGAAACGTAATACTGATTTAGTAGAGAAAAATAAATCATTAAGTCTAGAAAACGTTATGACACGTGCAGGATTTAAAGAAGAAGATTTCAAAGACATTTCAGCAATGCGTTATTCCATGTATGGAGAACTAGATGATGTTAAAGCAATTCAAAGTATTAAGGAAAAGTATAAAAATACATATTTCCCTACTCAACCAGAGAAACCAAAGGATGACTTACCTATCAATAATGGAGTAAGCAAACCTGTAGAACCTAAAGTAAATCGACTAACTAAAATAAAAGATTTAATGAAATAATGAGGAGATGAATTTTAAATGAATTACACAAGTTTAAACCTTGATTTACAAGGAGTTGTTAAGAAAGTTTATGAAGATTTATTATATAGATCAACATTTATGAATTTCTTAAACCCTTCTTATCTAGGAGAAATTAGAACTACTGGAACTCCTATGATAGAAGTAATTAAAACAAAACCAGTAGCAATAGCAAACGCTTCAGGAGCTACACCAATTGCTCCAACATTAGCAACTTATGATTCAGTAAAAATTGATTTAACTGAATTAGACAAACATTATTCAGTAGCAGTTGATCCACGTATGAATAACATAGACCAAGCAATTGAAAGTCAAATTGCTCAAGAAGATTCAGCAATTGCTTCAGCAATAGATGCTTATGGATATGCTAAATTAACAAATGCAACTCATAGCTTTACTTTAACTACTGATCCAATTGCAGATATCAATGCTTTAAAAGCAACATTATTCAACAACAATGCTTATGATAGATACAAATTAGGATTAGAAGCAACTGAATATGGAAAACTAGTTGCTAAAATAACTTCTTTATTACATTTCGAAACTCTAGCAGGAGTAGAAGGTGTAGATAGAGGAGAAGTAGCAAGAGCTTATGGAGTAGATATATTCCCAATTGCAAGTGCTTCATTACAAAGTGGAGATAAAGGTTTCTTTACAAATGAAGAAGCAGTAGCAGGAGATATGTATTTCTCTAACTTCAATCAATTCAGTGAATATCCCGGAATGCCTGGTCTATTCGTAATCGAAGGACGCGCAATGTTCGGGGCTGAAATTGTTAGAGATGAAGCAATCGTTAAATTAGCATAATAGAAAGGGGGTTAAATTATGACCTTCTTTACAATAGAAGAATTTAATACAAAATATAATAAGTCAGTTCAAGAATACCAAATAGAGATGGCAAGTGAAATGATATATTCTCAAGTAGGAAAACGTTATCAAAATCCTAATTGGAATAGTGATAACGTTCCTACACCTATTAAAAATGCAAGTATGGAGCAATTAAGGTTTATGTTAGAGTATGACATACCATTAATTGACTATAAAGGTAAAGTAGAAGCTGGAGAAATGAAAAGCGAGTTATCAAGTGATTACTCTACTCTAGCTTTAAGAATACTAGGAAATGCAGGTTATTTATATAGAGGTGTACCAATTAACTATAACATGGGATTGGA
>Ga0326512_10003091_pt1 | contig 12249 bp, 15 predicted proteins | sample 1_2617_0518_D_FD_203652 | JGI IMG/M metagenome (GOLD analysis project Ga0326512, IMG submission 203652) | Bovine rumen microbial communities from UC Davis, California, United States - 1_2617_0518 | ecosystem: Host-associated > Mammals > Digestive system > Stomach > Rumen | place: USA... | reverse complement strand
GCTGAGTCGCCCGCCCTTCTTTGTTTTCATCTCGATGAACATCCCATGATAGCCGTGCATCGGGACGGGATAGAAGAGGTCCGGGACTCCACTTCTGACTCCCATCTGTCTGTTCCTGATCAGCCAGCCCTGTCCGCCCACGGACTCATTCGGGATGTGAAACAGGAACTGGAGACGGGGGTCGGTCCGGCACCACTGGATGAGCTGCTTCTGCTCCTGTGATTCGGTCCAGTTATTCATTTTTTCTCTCGCGCCATTTAGATTGATCGATACGAGTCATCTCCCTACGGGGGACCTTAGTCCCCGTAAGGGAGTAACTCGATTCGATTAATGGTTGTTTTCTAGTTAGTCACTAACTATATAAGGGTTTCGTGACTCGTGACTCGGGACCATATGCACGTTCTGCCGTGTTTCTTGCGGAAGTATTCAGCGCCGCGGAAGACGATCTTATCTTCCTTCCGTCTGTGTATGACCTTCTCTTCGCCGACGGTCGCGACCTCGTAATCTGTTTTCGGTCCGAACTTGTTCCGCGCATTGCTCTCGGTGATCCCGACCTGCTCCAGCGTCACAGCGGTGTCTGTTCCGTACTGCAGCATCTCCTCGACCGTCTCGAACCAGTCCGTCTGGGTCTTCTGTCCGCCTCCGGTCCCGCGCCCGCTCTCTGCTGAGTCGTTGTAGGTTGCGACAGCCAGATAGTTGTTATCGTCCGCAACGTGGAGCGGATAGTCGAACCAGATACGCCGCGTCTCCATCGGTGCGAATTCGCGCAGTGTTCCGTTCAGCTCCCACCCGGTCAGCACTTCGCACGCATCCGGGTGGTCTGCCCTGTACTTGTCCGCGATGCCGTTCGTGCTGACTTCGCGAAGGTCGAGGATCGCGTCCGGGTCCCTTGCGAACACGCCCGATCCCGACGACCTGTCAGCGGCGTTTGCGTATTTGCCCGTAGCGCCCTTCGAATGGTGATGACAGTAGATCACGGACACCTCCATCTCGGTCGCCACCTGGTCGAAGTAGGAGCAGAATTTGCCCATCTCGGTGGCATTGTTCTCATCGCCCGTGATGACCTTGTAAATCGGGTCGATGATGACCGCTTCATACTGCTTGTTTTTGAACCTGTGAATGAGTATCGGCGCGAGTCTGTCCATCGACGCGGCTTTCCCTCTAAGGTTCCAGATGGTGATCCTGTCGATGTTGTCGGGATCAAGTCCGCGCTTTTCGTAAATGTCGCGGAATCGGTGCAGGCATGACGGCCGATCCAGTTCGAGATTGATGTAGCAGACCTTGCCCTGTTTGCACTTCATGCCGAGCCAGTCCACACCCTCCGCGATGGAGATTGCGAGGTTGATCAGCAAAAACGACTTGCCCGCCTTACTCGGTCCCGCGAGCAGTAACTTGTGACCGACTCTGAGAACGCCGGGTATCAGTTCTTCCTTGAGCGGCGGCATGTTGTCCCACGTATCGGCAAGCGATTCGGCAGCAGGCAGATCGTCCGCCTGTTCTTCACGCCACCTGATCCAGTCGTCGTACGATGCCGCACCGCTCTTGCGCTCGACTATGTACTGCCATTTGTCGCCGCGCTTGACGCCGGGAAGCCTTGAGAATCTGCTCGCGTTCTTGTCCTGTTCGTCCGGGCTGAGTCCGTTCTTTTTACAGAACGAATACAATTCGCGGACTCTCTGGATGTACTGCTGCTTGTTTTCCGCATCGACCTTGATGATCGCGTGAAGGCTTTTCCCTCCCGAATTGATCATGAACTCAATCGGCAGATTCAGTTCTTTGTACATGGCGTACTGCTTTTCGATGCTTTCCGTGTCGGACTCGATGAGGCAGTACTTGAACCGTGTCACGTTGTCGTCGTTTTCGCCTTCGCCGTTCAGCGGGTTAAACCGCACGAACGCGCCCGCGTCTTCGTTCAGCGTTCCGAGCGCCCTGTCAATGCTTCCGCTCCGCAGTTTTTCGATGATGTCTCCGGCAGTCCGTCTGTAATTGGTCTGTGACGGCTTGAACTTCTCTTCCTTTTCGTCGAAGTAGAATTTGACGCAGTAGCCGACATAATCGTCGGGTCTGAACAGTGTCGTGAAGTATTCGAGCATTTCGCCCTTCGGGTCGTACCCCTTCGGCACGCCGGGTACTCTGCGTTCAGCGATAAATCCCTTGTCCTTGACGATCAGTTCATCGAGCAGAAGATTGTGGATGTCATAGACCGCGTCATCCTTCGGCGGTTCGTATCCGTGTTCGCAGGCAATGTGGAACAGCGTCCCGCCGGTCACTTCATTTCGGTTGAATGTCCGCCACTTCTTCGCGCATTCACCTTCTTTGTATTTGGAGCTGCGTCTGCTCCAGTCATCCCAGACGGAGCAGTCCGCGCCTTCGTGCTTGAGCGCCATTCCCACCTTGATCCACTCATCATACGAATCGGGCGGAATGGCATTTAAGAGATCGTAGTCAATCATGCAGCTTCCACCTCTTCCAACCCACTGCGGACAGTGCCGACAGCTTCTTTGATGCCTGTTCGAACGTCCAGTCAGCAGGTTCGTATCCGAATCGTTTCAGTGTGCGAATCTGTTTGATGGTAGCCAGGTCGCGTCTCGATCTGCTGATCAGTCTGTCCATGATCGCGCACGCATAGCCTTTCGACATTCCTTCTGCATCGACGCCGAACCTCTGCAGTGCCTCGATCTGCTTCTGTGTGGCGTCAGCTTCTTCCCACCTGAATGTCGGTTCGTAATCCGCAAGGCCCACGTCGTCAAGCAGTGAGAACAGTTCCAGAGGATTGACCAGTTTGGACTTCTTCCGCGTCTGTCGCGCCAGTGCTTCCGCGAGTGCTCTGCGTCGTGCGTCTTCTGCATCGGACACCGCGCCGAACAGGTCGATTTCTTCGTCCCTCGATGCCTTTGTGACCGTCTCGATGTCCTGATCATTGTCAGCCGCGAGACACGCAGGCTTGCAGAGATTGTGCTTACCCGCGAGCCACAGGAAATCAAGGATCAGCAGGTTTTCTTTGCCGGGACTCAGGCGCGTTCCACGACCGACCATCTGACAGTAAAGGCTTCTGATCTTTGTGGGGCGCAGGACCACCACGCAGTCGCACGATGGGCAGTCCCATCCTTCGGTCAGCAGCATGGCATTGCAGAGTACCGCGCCGGGTCCGGCTTTGTCGAACCATTCGAGCGTCTCTTTCCTGTCCGCGCTCATGCCGTTGACTTCCCTTGCGCCGGGTATCATTCCGGCAAGTTCCTGCGCGATACTGATCAGTGGACAGAACACGACCGTCTTGCGCGCAGACGCTTCGCGGATGATCGACTCCGCGATCTGCGGCAGATACGGCTCCAGAGTCTCTGCGATGCTGTCCACCTGGAAGTCACCGACGCTGATCTTGACATTCGACATATCAATCTCAAGCGGAATGGTCTTCGCCCTGATGTCGCACAGGTAGCCCTCTGCGACTGCCGTCTTGAGGCTGTATTCGTAGGCGATCCCGTCGAAGTACCGCGCAAGGCTTTTCTTGTCTCCCCTGTCCGGCGTAGCTGTGACTCCGAGCACCTTCGCATCCGGCAACTGCATCAGCAGCTTCTGATATGACGGACTCACTGCGTGATGTGCCTCGTCGATGATTACGGTGTCGAACATCCCCGCATAGTCGCGCCGCATCATTGTCTGAATGGAGCCGACCGTCACGCGCCGAATGTCGTTTTCCTGCGCCTTGATCTTGCCCGGTCTCTCTCCGAACATGGCTTCGTACTTGTCCCGCGCCTGTTCGATCAGTTCGTCACGGTGCGCCAGTATGAGCGTCTGTCCCGGTCTCTGGTGCGCGATCGTGTTAAACACGACCGTCTTTCCGCACCCTGTCGGCAGTACGAGCAGTTCCCTTTGCCATTCCTGCCAGTGCTCATTTATCGCCGCGACCGCCTCATTCTGATAAGGTCTGAGATTAAGCAAACGGAACCTCCTCGTCATTTTCCGGGATGTTCATAAATGGATCTTCTGTGTCGCGCTTCTCCCACGCCGCGTCATTTGCCGTGACCTTCGGCGCTTTTGACGGAGGGTAGAACATCCCAACATTGTTAAACTCATTGCCCTTTGCCGACGTTCCCGTTGTGATTGTGCAGACTCCGGTCAGTCCGTCGATCTTATCCAGGTCAACGGGCGCCTTGCCCTTTTCCGGGACCATGCCGATGCACTCCACGAACTGGCGGACCGCCCACAGTCCCTTCTTGTAGATGTTCAGCGTGTTCTTGACCGTTGCTGTCTTGATCTCTCCGTCCTTCTCGAACGGGATCGCGAGGTAGCAGATGACCTGCTGTGTGTTCGGCGGAATCTTAGTGGAACTGCCGGAATAGTAGTCGAATTCGTGGTGGTCGACCGTGAAGCGATAGTCACCATCCGGCAGCGTTTCAAATGTGTTGTCGTCGAGCATAAGGTTGTTGAGATTCAATTCAGCCATTCTTTGCCTCCTTCTTTGCGCATGTCATGCAGATTTTTTTGCCATATTTTGCGAGCGCCATCTTTGCGATCTCTTCCGCCGTGTGTCCCATTGCCGCCGTGACCGGCTTTCCGCACGACTCGCACAGGATCACTTCGTCTGTGGGGCGCTCCGAAGAGACTCGTACGGCATCCGTCATCTCTCCGAACGCGGACACCTTCTTGACTTTCAGCTTGATACGGCATCCTGCCCAGTCCTCGATGTACGGCGTCCCCCACACCTTCGCGATCATTTTCGCGTTGGTCTTGTTGAGGATCAGCGGCTTGATGTCTTCCGCGAAATGCGCGACCGTGCACTCTTCTGTGCCCTTCTGGTTCTGCACCGCTTCGCGCTTGACCTCCGTGATCGTTACGGTCTTTTCTTCTCCCGGCTGAAATGCGTATGCGCCGAGATAGTTGGGGTTCGTAAATTTCTTCCAGTGTGTCTTATTCTCCATACAGCACCTCGTCTTCATATCCGGGCCATTCTCCCGTCGTTTTGCATTCGTGGAGCTTCCCGATCAGGTCGCGGAACATCTCCATGCCTTCTTCCACAAATCCGGGATCGCATCTGTACACGCGGACGGCATAGGGCGGCGTCTTTTCCTGTGCGATGAATGCAAACTGCATCTCGCGGAACATCGAGTTGAGCACGCCTTCCGTGTACATTGCCGCTTGCAGCTTGTAACCGTACGCTTTGCACGCTCTCTCAAATGCGTAGCCGTCACAGGATGTCGTTGTCTTGTAGTCCACGATCCAGTCCTCTCCGTCGATGTTCGTGATCACGTCCGGGCGGCACTTGCATTTTTCTCCCGTCTCAGCATCCGTCCATTCGAGCGGCACTTCGTGGATTCCACCGGCGATCATTTTGCGGGCCGTCGGATGGTTCATGATGGCATCGTCCATCGCGCGGATCACATCCAGGTCATCTTCTGAGATAGTTTTTTTCCCGCTGTCGAGGATGGTCTGCCACCGCTCTTTGCCCGCTTTCGTTCTGCGGTCCAGTTTCGGCAGTTCGATGTATTCGTCCCAAAAGGTGTCGGGTTCGAGGATGTACTTGTGCGCCGCAATGCCGAATTCAAGCGCCTTCGTGGGTTCTTCTTCGTGCGTTACCTTGTACAGATAGTGCGCGGGACTCTTCCGCATCTCCCACAAGTCCGACCTGCGCGCAGCAGGGATGTTGTCGTAATCTCTCATACTCATCTCTCCACCTCCGCAAAAATCACATCGTCTTCCATGCCATCATCCAGGCTTCCTTCTTCCGCTTCCGGCAAAGAGATGTCTGCCTCTTCGAGCAGGTCGAATCTGTTATATGACAGCTTGGTGAGTGTGTTCGCCAACGTGGTCATGAATTCGTCCGCCGCTTCCAGTGTGGTAAACCTGACGCCTCTGCACATTACGGCAAGTTTGCCAACGTTGCGGAACTGCTCCGCGCCATTCCGCAGAATGTTGTTTTTGCGTTCAATCATATCTTTCATAGTTGTTCCTTTCCGTGATATAATCACCTTGTTCAAATTGCTCATGTCCTTGTTGTGGGAGTGCCGCTCCCCTGCAGGGACTTTTATTATCCCCACAATCTCTTAACTTCCAATCCGTATCCGTACAGAATCCCGCCGAATACCACCGTCAGCAGTCCGCCGACGATACCAGCCATTACTGCTTCGAGCATTGCCGTCCTCCCTTCTTCGGAAAGTTATAACTTTTCACCTGCCGTACATCTTCCGGCAGAATTATCCTCTTCGCCTTCGTTGGCTTTGGTGCTGTCGGAAGGCTTTTTTGTTTTAGTCTTGCTGTCATCCGTCCAGTCCTTACAGGGATACGCCCTGTCATAGTCGAGCCGACATTGATATAGGTGTCGGCAGTTAAAACAACTCTTCATTTTGCCGTCACTGTGATCTGCACTTTATGCCTGTCGCTCAGGATTTCAGACAAGACTCTCAGAATATTCTGCATGTCCAGCGATCCATGTTCCCTGATCTCCATCATTCCTCCTCGCACAGATCTTCGACAGAAATACCGAACAGTTTCGCAATGGTGAACAGCTTGTCAATCTTTGGCTTAGAAAGTCCGTTTTTCCAATCCGAAAGAGTCGCTGCGCCTATTCCTGTTTCTTTAGAAACTCGGTAATCGGAGAATCCTCTCTCATCGCGAAGCTTCGCATAAATTTCGTACTTTGCTACCAATTTTTACCTCCTCTCCGTGTTTTTTACGCATTTGTGAATAAATGTGTTGTAATTATTACGGAAAGCCGATATAATACAATTACCACACCATCTATATCGGTTTCCGTAAAACTTAGAAATTCGGTTCGCCGAACTTCTAGGCTTAGTATATTACGGCATACCGAATACGTCAATCAGAATTTTCGGTTCGCCGAATTTTCGGAAAAGAGGCCGTAATGTACGTGAATTATGCGAAAATTAGAGACGCAAAAGGACTGAAGGATTCAGATGTAGCAAAAGCTACTGGGATCAGGAGCAGCGTGTTCTCAGACTGGAAAAGAGGACGGTATAAGCTGAAATATGACAAGCTCCAGAGGATTGCCGATTTTCTTGGCGTAACGACTGATCAGCTGGCAGGGATACAGACAGATGTACAGCCTGACGGATACTATGTTAATGAGGACACGGCAATGGCCGCTCAGCAGATCTTCGATGACCCTTATCTCCGGATACTTTTCGATGCAGCGCAAGACAGCAGGCCGGAAGACTTACAGATGGCTGCAGATTTACTCAGGAGGCTTAAAAAGACTAATCCAGATGGCTGAAGTATATGTTTATATCGTAGACCTGCCTGATCGGGTTGATGAAATGGTAATGCCGTGCATTGATGGATACACGGTTTATTTAAATGCACGCTTAACTTATGCCGGCAGAGTGCGGGCCTACTATCACGCTATGCGGCATATTGAAAGAAACGACTTTGAAAGATTTGATATACAGGAGATTGAAATGGAGGCGCATAACGAATGAAACGAACAGCCATCTATCTGCGCGTCAGTTCCGACCGGCAGGCAAAAGAAGGCGACTCGATCCCGGCGCAGCGTGACGCGCTACGTACGTATATCAACGAACGGAACGACCTTGTTTTTGCGGGCGAATATCTCGATGACGGGATCAGTGGAACAAAAGCCGACAGGGATGAACTGCAGCGGTTGCTGGATGACGTGGAAGCCGGTAAGGTCGATCTGATCATATTTACAAAGCTTGACAGATGGTTCCGAAGCGTCCGGCACTACACCGCGACGCAGGAGATTCTTGATCGCCACGGCGTCGGATGGACTGCGATATGGGAGCCGATATATGACACGACTAATCCCGCCGGGCGTCTGATCATCAACCAGATGATGAGTATCGCGCAGTTCGAGGCGGAGAACACGGGCGCCAGGATTCGACAGGTGCAGGCGTACAAGATCAGCCAGGGCGAAGTGATCAGCGGATCAACGCCGCCGGGATACTCGATCGTTAATAAAAGGCTGGTGCCAAACAGTGACGCGTGTTCCGTCCAAGAAGCCTTTGAAACTTACGACAGAACCGGGTCCCTTAATGATACGATGCGCCGATGTGCCGGTCTGCACGGGCTTCCGCGATCAAAGCCGCCGTTCAAGCGGATGCTGCAGAACAGGCTGTATGTCGGGGAACATCCGCGAAATGCCCACTTCTGCGAACCGATCGTTGACCGCTCCCTGTTTGAGCGCGTGCAGCTGGCGTTGAGCAGGAATATTAAGAAGAGCCAGCGGCACACCTATATTTTTTCTGGACTGATCCGATGCGCAGAGTGCGGCGGAGCGTTCGCCGCCAACACTCGGAAGCGTGTGCGCGGAAACTGCCACGAGATCATACCGCAGTACCGATGCGCGCATCACTACAACCAAAAGCCTGCGCAGTGCCCAAACCCGAAAGTAATCGCAGAATCAGCATTGGAGCGCGAGCTGATCGGGTCGCTCAGGAACCACATAAAGGACCTGATCCTTGACTATGATATAAAAGAGGCGCCTGCGAAGGACCGGAGCGCGCAGATTGCAGAATACAGAAAAAAGATTGATAGGCTGAAGGAGTTGTTTGTTAATGACTTGATAGGTTTGGACGAATATAAAGAAGATAAGGAAAAATATCAGAAGCAAATAGAAGAGTTGGAGGCTGATGAACAGAAGCCGTCTGGTGTTGATCTGGACAGCCTCAGGGCGCTTTTGAATACAAGTTTTGAGGAAATGTATGCCCACATGGACAGGACCGAGAAAAGGCGGTTTTGGCGGGCGATATTAAAAGAAATCCGGTTCGGCATGGACCGGAGTATTGATGTGTTTTTCTGACCGGTACTAACTGTACATCTCCGTCTTGAGACATTTGGTTAGTACTGGGCATAAAATCATTTAATCAAATATAAAAATAAGCCCCAGAGGATTTCCCCTGGGGCTTTATCGAAAAACGTCTCCATGGAGTTTCGTTCTTCTCACATCTTCTGCGCATCCGCAAGTTTAATCCACCCTGCGCCGCTCTTGAGTCTGCCGTATCCGCTCCGCTCTTCCATGATGGTGTAGATGCCGACCGGACACGCTTTGACCGCTTTCCCATTCGGAGCCGCGTAAATCTTCGCGCCTGCCTTAGTCCGTACCATATACGGCAGCTTGGTCGGCGGAACCTTCTGCGGTGTCGGGTCGTACTTTGTCAGACCGTACTGCTCGATCAGGCGGCACAGCTTCTGCACGTAGTCGGGACTTGTGGCATATCCGCCGTCTTTGATAATCTGCGCGGCTTTCTTGTAGTCCGTGCATTCTTCCAGTCCTGCATAACGTTTCTTTGTGCCCTGCATAGCGTTGCATAAATATGCAGAATGATCAGCTACTGAGTCCGCCCATGACGGATACTTCCGAAAGTCTGCCTTGATGGTCGTGTAGCTTCCGGAATAGTATTCGCCCGTGCTCTTATTGTACGCAGATTTGCCGTCCCATGTGGAACCCTTCCAAGTGTTGCCCGACAGACTGCATTTCATCCCGAAGAGGTTGTATGCCTTCACAGCCAGCTCACTCTTACCCCATCCGCTTTCGAGTATCGCCTGCGCGATGGTGATCGACGGAAGAACCTTCGGGTCCTTCTGCGCCAGCTTGCCGATGGTCTCAATGAATACCTGCTCATCTGACTTCTTCGGAACGTTCGCGCCTGCTCCTATGCGCTTCTTCCACGCGATCCACTTGGTATCGGGGTCCGTCCATCCGCTGACACCGGGGCAGTTCTTGCCCGTCACGTCATAGTGTCTGATAACGTGCTCGACTGGAATACCATATTCCGACATCAGCCATTTGACCAACTGCGCGGCAGAATTGAGTGTCGCTTCCTTGAACGTCCATGCGCCCGATGCCTTAGTCGTACACATCTCGATGCCGATGGAGTTCCTGTTCGTGCATTTCCCGAAGTAACTGCCACCCTTATTTGACTGCCGACCGCCGCCGCAGTGCCAACTATACTGATTCAGAATATCGGGATTGTATTGGCATATTTCGCCCTGATAGCCGACGAAGTAATCAGCAGACGCGTTCCTGTTGCCGCCGTTGAAGTACGCAACGTTATTCGACGCCGTACCTTCTGCGCCGGTGTAATGCATGACGATATACTGAATCTTCTGCGTTCGCGGACTGACGTTGTATCCCTTGAATCCCCTGTTCGGATTGATAGCCGGAGCCTTCACCTTTGTCTCCGTCTGCTTCTGCGCCGGTTTGATGTCGGAAAGTCCATATGGCACAGGCATCTTCCAAGTCTTGCCACTCTGCCTGACCGTCAGCAGGCCCTTGTCCGCTGTGAATGTGATGTCCGCATCGCACTGGATCACGGGTATTTTCTGCTCTTTGACACGCGCAGAGCCGAACTCTGTGAAGCTGGTCGTGCCGGGTCCGTTCTTCTCATTGTTGGTCTGATAGGCAAGTTTGCACCCTGCTCCTTTAAGAGCTGCGGCATTGCTCTGCGAACAGGCGTTGCCATGGTGCGGGACCTTTGCGAAAAGCACTTCGCTCGCAAAATACGCGATAGCTTCCTTGAGTTCACAGGGACCATCACCGGTTAAGAGCATACGCAGGTCCATAAAATAGGTACACAAGGACCCGTCATTGATGAAAGCATAGGCGTTGCCGTCATCGTACTTCGTGAAGTGCGTCGGCTGTTTGCGCCACGTTTTGAAGCGGATGTCGCCGATAGCCGTATTTTTGCCGCTCCGCAAATAGCCAATCTCAGCGCCCAGCTTCCGCGCCTCCGTGATGACGGCTTTGTGGTTGGCATAGTCTTCTTTGACCGCTCTGCCGTTGGCGCTGTCCCCGATGCCGAACGCGTATGATTCGGGGTCGTAGGTATACAGCTTCTTGACCGTAAACTCTTTACGGCGCATGATCATTTGAAGACCTTTGTAGTGGTCATAATGCGGATGTGACAAGAGCAGATAGAGGTCCGTGTATTTGTGTTCGCGGAGATAGTTTATCAGCTTGGTGGTCGGTTCGTTGCCGTCCATGCCGTCAATCACAAGCGTGTAGCCCCTTCCTTTGTCGGAATGAATGACCATCGCATCGCCACATCGGCGGTCTGTCGCGCCGTTACGCGAATAGCCTGGAACATATCCTGTCAGCATTTGTCCCCCTCATTATATTGCATGGTAGAGATTCCGAGCAGAGCGCCTAAGAAGGCATCAACCGCCGTGATCGTGCCGACTATCTCCGTGCCGTATGGAAGTCCCCAAATTTTCGCCAGTGCAAAATAGAGCGTTCCGAGCGCCGGAAGCAGAATCTGTGCGATCCACTTCAAAACGTCATATGTCTCGTTTGAAAGTTTCAAATTATTCACCTCCCTTGATATGTTCCTGAATGACCGCAACATCCTGTTCAAGCTGATAGACACGATCAATGACGGAATTGTGCTTGTCCATCTTCTTTTCAAGCTGTTCGAGACGATATGCAATCAGCTTGTTGTTATACACGGACGTGATGATGCAGACGATAATTGCGGACGCAGCAGAGATTAAGCTGCTTGTGATGACTGTGTCCATGGGCGTTCCTCCATATAAAAAGAGGACACCCACACGGATGTCCTCGGTTTGTATTACTGTGTTAAATGCGGCTTTATTCGGGTACTTCCTCTGTCACCACTTCGGGTTCGGGAGCAGGTGCATCATGTAAGAAAACCTCATGCCTCAGTTCGAAGCCCTCTTTTGTGAGCATGGTAACGGAATCGGTGAGGTGCGTTGTATCAACCGCCTGTCCTGCTTCACGGAAAAATTCCTTGAGTGCTTCTGCTTCTGTGGCATATGCTCTCACGGAATTGCCGAAAGTGCCGTCTGTTCTGTTGGTGATTCTGACTACAAAAAATTCAAACATGGTTTACTCCTTTCAAAGGGCGGCAATGACAGCCGCAAGGGTTGTTGCTGTGACGTTGGTGTTAGGTGTTATCGTGCCGCCGTTTGCAATTGCGGAAGTTACTTTGTAAAGAATATTGTCCACAATGAGCAGACTGCCCACCGTGTAATTCTGCGTTGCCGTGTATGTCTGCTCTGTCGGAGCAATGAGGGTACTGAAATCTTTCGGCAGTCCCTCGATTTTGCTTCTGAGGTTTTCGAGATACTTACTGTAATGCCCTACAGGAACAATACCCGTACTGACAAATTCCTCTGTGCCGTAAGGGTCGAGGAGCTGCAATTCTGTGTAGGGAGTTGCGGTTTCGGTGGTGGGGGTTTTAACTGCATACACCGCAGTAAGAGGATTACTTGCCAAATGCGTTTTCCAGTCCGCTACAGTCGCATAAGCAGACGCTC
>Ga0326512_10003090_pt1 | contig 12250 bp, 12 predicted proteins | sample 1_2617_0518_D_FD_203652 | JGI IMG/M metagenome (GOLD analysis project Ga0326512, IMG submission 203652) | Bovine rumen microbial communities from UC Davis, California, United States - 1_2617_0518 | ecosystem: Host-associated > Mammals > Digestive system > Stomach > Rumen | place: USA... | reverse complement strand
GAAGCCACTGAAGAAGAGTATAATATCTATACTGATAATAACGGCGCATTTTCTGATAATGTTTCCGAAGAAAATGATGAAGTTGCTGATGATACCATTACAATGGATTCATTTGATTTTGAAGATGTCCCAATTGAAGATGATGGCGTAGTTGAGGAAAGTTACAAAACAAAGAAAAAAGTTAATAAAGTTAATAAAGCTCAAAATATGGCAGTTGCAGATAACAAGGCCATCATAGAAGAGCTTCAAAATACACTAAAGCACAGCCAAGATTTAGAAAAACAGATAATGTCTTTACAAGAGAAATTATCAGTCAGCAATGCTGAAGCTAATGAAAAAGAAGATTATAAACAACGCTACTATGGTGTTGTATCTGAACTGTCTAAATCCAATCAAAAGGTAAAAGCTTTAGAAACAAGAAATAATAAGTTAAGCGAGAAGCTTGACAAATACAAGGAAAGTCTTGAAAGCTATAAAGAGGCATATGGTCAACAGAAAGATAAGATTTCTAAATTAAAGACCACGCTCACAGAATCCCTAAATAAAAAAGGAGATACAGAAAGCTTAAGAGAATCCTATGAAAAGCAAATTGGTGATTTACAGAAATCATCAGACATAAAAGCAAAAGAGTATGATAAGCAAATAGCTCAGAGCAAGAAAATCATTGAGAGTCTTAAGAAGAAAGTTAATTTAACTGTTAATAAATATGTAGGAATGAAAGCTCAACAAGCAGGTTGTTCCATTAACGAAGTATTAGCTAAACTTCCAGAAAATTATACATTAGATGATGTAGATAGTATTTGTGAAGAGCTAGAAAATTACAACTTATCATTAAGCGGTTTACCGTTCTCTCCTATAAATGAAAATTATACATTTAAGGCTAAACCGCCGCAAAGAGAACCCATATTAAATATTACTAAAAATCCTGATGACGAGATAGATGACCAACTCAAATATCTTATGAGGGATTTAATCTAAAAGAAAAAAGAATAAGGAAATATAATACAAATGAATTTACTTGAACAATATAAAGATAGGCTCAAGGTTTCCGAGAGCTTTTATGCAAAATCACACGCTGGTGAAAAACTTGATAGCAGAAAGCAGTTAATGATTGCACAGTGCTTAAAAAATACCAGCAAGTTCCTCCAAGAGGCTTTTGATTCCACTATTGGTACTCAGAGAGTTGCTATGGGTGACTATAAGCGTTTCTGCTTAAATATGTTAACTGTTGCCCTTCCTTCTCTTATTGCTCCTGACCTCGTAATCACTCAGCCCATGACCAGTATCACTGGTTATGTTCCCTATATGAAGTATACCGCTGGTATCACCAAGGGCGAGACTAGCTACGGAACCGTATTTGGTGACCCATGGACTATTGGTGAGCCTAATGGTGCGGCTGGAAGAATTGATGCCAACTACACTGGCATGAATGTAGTTGAGACTGCTGGTTATGCTGATGTTGACGAATCTACTCATAAAGTCATTACCCTTGCTTGGACTCCGGTTGCCGAAGTTGCCAAAGTTATGAAGAAGGCTAGCGGTGCTGATACTTGGACTGAATTAGTTCTTACTACTGACTACACTGTAGATAAAGATGCTAATACTGTTAATCTTGTCAGTGCTTTAAGTGATGGCGACCAAGTTAAAGTTGCTTACACTTATGATAACGCTATCGTTCCTCAAGCCGCTCTTCCGACTATCAAGGCTGAGGTTGCTAATGTTCAGCTCTTTGCTAAGCCCAGAAGGATTGCTGTTTTCTATTCACAGCTTGCCGCTTTCCAGAGCAAGCAGGACTATGGTGTTGATTTAAGTGCAAATCTTGTTGAGCAGGCTTGTGGCAGACTTGCTTATGAAATCGACACTGAAATCACCGATATGTTAATCAATGCCGCTACTGTTGATTCCGACCTCACTTGGTCAAAGACTCTTCCTGTTGGTGTTAGCAAGATGGAGCACTATGCTGGGTTCCTTGAGGTTATCGAGATTGCAAAGCAGAAGCTCTATGATATCACCAGAAAGTTTGTTCCTAACTACATGTTAGTTGCTTCCAATATTATGCCTGTTATTAGCATGATTCCTTCTTTCAAGCCTGCTGATTATGGTACTAGTGTAAACGGTCCATACTTCGCCGGTACTCTTGGAACCATGAAGGTTTATGTAACTCCTAATATCGAAGCTGGTAAGATGGTCTTTGGTGTTAACGGAAATGACTTAATGTCCTCCGCTGGTATCTATGCTCCTTATATGCCTATCGTTCCTACTCAACTTCTTGAGTTCGCTGATGGTGGTGCTTCACAGGGCTTTGCTACCATGTATGATGCCAAGATTCTTAATGCTAACCTCCTCGTTGCAGGAACCGTTACCGCTTAAGTAAAATACTAATTTAATATCTAAATAGCGTTGAAGTACCTAGCCTACTTATAGGCTAGGTACTGATTATTATTTGTTGAGTGTAGCACGTGAATACTCAACAAAAGAATTTTATATATAATTGCAAGGAGTTATGATGTTAGTTTATATGAAAATCGTAGATGGGGTAAAAAAGCTTTTTGGTACTCTTGATAAAGTACCTGCCCCCACTGACAAAGAACTTATCTACAAAGATGCTGATGGTGATTCCGTTACTCCTGTAGCCAATGATACTTATCTTGATGATGGCGAAGGTGGGATTATTAGGAAGTCTGATGGAAAATTTGTAGCTGTTCAGATTGACCCCGCTTCAGGAGATGATGTTACTATTATCCCCAATTCTTCATGGGAACCTGCTGATAAGGTTTTAACTAAAATTACAGTTGCAGGATTTTCTAAAACCACTTATGAAGTTGGTGATACCCTCAAGTCCACCGATGCTTTAAAGAATGTAGTTGTTACTGCATATTTTGAAAGCGGCGAAAAAGAGGTTGGTGTTGAGTATACTACCTCTCCGACAGATACTACAGCGTTAGCCACTACTGATACTGTGGTCGTATTTAGTTATACTGTAGGCGAAGTTACAAAAACCGTATCCAAAGCAATTACAGTTGAAGCCGCACCTGAACCTGGGGAATAGTTTTAATAGTAGGTATTTAAAATATGGATATAGCAGGATATAGAGATGAAATAAAACTAAAGCTAACTGGTAATTTGTTAGAGTTAGAATTAGATAATCCTACTATAGATAAGATTATTCAATCTGCCCTTAGAGAATTACAAAGATATATTTGTAGTACAACACTCATTACCATTCCCTATAAACCATGCATTGATTTATCAAACAAAGAAGATACTAATGGTATTCCAATAAAAGTAAGTTCTGTATCTCGTGTCTATAGGACTGACGCTGGAAACAGTGCTACTTCCCAAACATTTACAGACCCTCTACAATTAGCTCAATGGCAAGTTCTATCAGGTCTTGGAAATATGTTCCAAATGCAGAATTATGTTTACAATTATTCGGCATGGGCAACCACAATGCAAATAAGAAATACCCTTGGTACGGATTTGGCATTTAGGTATGATAAAGCTTCTAACAAGATTTATATAAATACTACCATAGGAACGCCAAATAATATCACTATTGAGTATATACCAAGATTTGACAGTGTTGAAGATATTGTTTCAGATTATTGGATAGATGTGTTAATTAGGTTATGTGTAGCTTTAACAAAGGTTACTGTTGGAAGAATTAGAACGAGATATACTCAATCCAATGCTTTATGGCAACAAGATACGGGAATACTTGAAGAGGGTAATGCAGAGTTAAGCCAATTAAGGGAACAGCTTGAAGCAAATTCACAGTTAGTTTATCCGATTGATTAAGGAGAACAAAAAATAAATGAGCAAATTATATGAAAATGCGTTTAAAGCACTTAATCTTCTTGAGGAAGAGGATTTTGAGTTAAGCGCAGTAGAAACCGATGAACTCAAAGACTTCTTAGATAATGATGAAGAGGAAGAGACTGTAGACATTATTGACCCCAACGCTGATACAGAAGAAGAAGTCAAAGATTCTTATATCGGCAATGTGGTGTTAGAGTGCTCAGTCTGCCATTCTATGATTTATAAAGACCCATCAGAGGTTGTAGAAGATGATGAGTCTGAAGAAGATTTAGTTAATGTTGGGGAAGAATGCCCCTATTGCATGTCTACCGATGGGTATAAAATTGTTGGACAGATTGCTCCATATGAGACTACTGATGTGACCGTAGAGGTTGAGCCTAAAGATGATGGGGACGAGGAAGAGGACGAGGTTGAAGTAGAAGACGAGACCGAAGAAGTCACCGAATCTCTCAAAAATCGTAATGCCCGTAAGAGCTTAAAAGAATCAAGAATGTACGATTTATCACCTTCAAGAAGTTCAAGAAAAAGTTTCTATGGAAAAGCAAAAGTCATGGTTAATGATGATGGTTCAGAAACTTTATATAGTTATGATACTCCGATTATGACTAAAACTGCCGATGGAAATTTTAAGAGACATTGGGACGGTTGGTCACAAACTACAGGTAGGCATATAGCTGAATTTAGTGGTTTGGGTAAAAAGGGATATTTAAGCCTTCCTTTAGAAGATGATTTAGAAGAATCTCTCGAAAACCTTGACATTGAGACCGAGCACGATAGAATCCATGTAGAAGCCGAAGAGAAAGTAGATGACGAAGAGGAAATGATTGTTCCTATTGACCCTGAGGTTGATGCTGAAATCGAAGAGAATATTCCTGAAGACGAGATGGATGATTTAGAAGATATGGAAGATACAGAAAATTCTGAAGACATGGAAAATGTTGATGAAGAAGAGCTTCCTGGGGAAGATGAAGAAGTAGACATCGAAGATTTTGATGAAGATTCCTTTGATGAGCTTGGGGAAAGCTTTTTAAGAAAAACTTTCTCAAATGTAAAATCTTTCAATACTATGAAAATTACCGAGGATAAGAATAATAACAAGCTTATTATTGAAGGTATGATTACTTTTAAGTCAGGTTCAAAGAAGCCAACTACTTTTAAATTCACTCCGACCACCATTGGCAAGAATAATAAGGTAAAATTCTTCGGTGAAAATCTCACTGTCAATAAAGGTAAGAAAGCCTTTAGGCTTAGTGGAAGGATGATAGGTAATAAGCTCATCACCGAATCTTTGACCTATAATTTTATTACTAAAAATATCAAGAATGAATCGAAGAGAGTTTCTGGTACTGTTAAGCTTAATGAGTCAAAAAATAGTAATAGTATCGGAGATGTTGCTAAAACCATAGCAAAAGCTAAAAAAGCGGGAGCTACTGAAAAAAGAGCATTAGCCCCAGGAGAGGGTTGGTTCTATACATCGAAAAAAAGTATTAAGAACGCTAAATCTCTTGGAGAGTTAAATAAAGCTCATAAAGCAATTGACTCATTAGCTGGTGAAGGCAAGCTTGACTTAGAAAGTATTCGTAGACTTTTTGATATGATGGATGAAAAAGCCAAAGAATTTGAATAATTTTAATATAAAACAATGAGTGAAGATAGAGAGCGTTATGGGACACTACTAACTCCCGATATAAAAATACATAGACAATATTTTAGGGAGCTTTGTAAATTACAAGGAATACGTGTTTTGTATCGTGCTCCCAAACCTGGAAAAACTTATACTACCTATGCAGAATTAGAAAGTAATTATCAACCTCCATTGTTAGTGGGGTGTATCTTTGATGAGCACCCCACTCAAAGGACTTTAAGAAAAATTGGTTGGGTATCAGAATTATCTACATCATCTTCAATTATTCATGTAGATTATGATTTACCGGATTTACAACAAGGTGCAATATTCATAATACCTGGTGGTCTTGATGGAAGCAAGGGGAGATTATTTAGGGTAACAGCTTTATCAAATGAAATAGTATATCCTGCTTCTATTGCTTGTGAAATAGTACCAGAATTTTATGATACGTTTAATGAAGAGACTGCTTATGATTATTCTGATGATTCCTACACCTTACTTAAAGAGCCTGGGAATGGTAGAATGAAATGAACTTGGTTTTAGATAAAAAGTACGAAGATAGTTTCTATCTATGGCTTGTAGAAAAGATAAAAAAACTGTTTCCACTTTTTATAAAGAAACATAAGCTTATTAAACTTTCACAATATTTGGATATTGATTGCTACTTGGTTTTAATAGAAGCTTCAAGACATATAGTCGTGAAAGATTTTAGAGATAATAAGATAATTACAGTCGATGATTCTGTAAGGTATGGCAACCACAATTTAAAAGAATTGTGTAAAATAATAAATGACGGTAATATGGAAGTAAAAGGTTGTGGTATATTTACCCAAATATTTTCTATGGTAAAGAAAAATCTTGAAGTATATTACTTCCTATATAGAAAGAGGGTCTAATGTCGGTTAGTAGCTATGATGAAAATTTAATAGAAAAGCTCAAGTCATGGACTGCTAATACACAAATTAACATTTATGGACCTGATGAATCAGCAAGGTTGTTTGAGGTTATTGCAGACAATTCAAAAGATAAGCCAATACCTCTTCCGTTAATAGTGTTAAGTAGACCTAATGGGTTTACAGTAAAAAATACTAATAAACAGCCACTAACTTATGATGGTTATAGGGTAGACCAAACGGAAGAAAAGTCTATGGTATTAAATGCTATTCCTATTCTTCTTGAGTATCAATTAGATATCTACACAAGATATAGGAAAGATGCAGATGCTTATGCTAGAGAGCTGATTTTCAATATTATAAACCACCCTTCTTTTGAAGTAGTTATTCCATATTATGATTTAAATATTGTGCATGTAGCAACATTGAGAATGGAGCAAAATGTAGATGATAATTCTTCAGTTCCAGAAAGATTAGTCCCTGGTCAATTTACAAGATTGACATTAAGGCTTAATGTAGATGATGCTTACTTGTGGCATGTGCCTCAATACTCAAATTACCACATTAATAATAAATTAACTGTAGTTGTTGATGACGAGATTACTGAGGCAGTTGATATAGACGATGAAAACTAACTGATAAAAAATTACATTCGAGTTAATTAGGAGATTAAACTTTAATGAATAGAATTCGGATTGACGAGAGAGATTTCACAACTCCTATTCTTAATACCTACGATAATGAGATTGCATATGTGCCTGGGTTTGCTACTGCTGGTGAAGCAGATAAACCTACACTTTGCTCAAGTGTATCGGACTTTTTAAGTAAGTTTGCTACACGTGATAGTGAGCAGAATATAATTTATCCAAGATACGTTGGAGACCAAACTTATCCTACTACTTCAGTGGTAGTACCATCTTGTAAAGCCACTACTGATATTTCGCAAGGAGAAGTGACAGTAATAGATTCTGTTTTTTATTCTCAAATTCAAGAAAGTGGCACTTACGTTTTTACAGCTTCAGTTTCAGGTAGTACTGTTACTTGGTCTTTAGATTCTAAAACAGTTAATATATCTGATTACGGATTAACTATAGATGCGGGTACTCCTGCGAATGAAGATACGATTACAGTAGTTCTTACTACTTCTACTGTTTCTTCGTATGTATTTCCTGAAGTTGCTGTACCAGAAGGTGGTTTCTGGGCTGAAGACGGTGATATAGACCCATCGTTCTTATATGCTATTGGATTACTCAGTATGGGAATTCAAGTAGTATATGAAAGAATGAATGATACTGATGCAGATATAACCGTAGAGAAAGCATATACTAAATTAAATCAGTACTTTAGCAGTGATAGTGATGGCACAATAGCAGACAAGAGCACCTATAATATTAAGTATCTTACCTCTGGTGCATATCCTACTTTTGAGTATATTGGTGCTCCGCTATCCACTAATATGTTAAATATTGCTTCTACTAGAGGTGATTGTATAGCTTTTATTGACCATACAAATAATCCTAGCAGACCTTTATCTGGTAGCAATTCTGTTCTTTCCTCTGTAAGAGAGAATATGGCTGGTAGTGAGTATGGCGCAATGTTTACTCCTTGGGGAAATTATACTGTTAATTATGGTGGTGGTTCTTGTGACTTCCCCGGTTCTTATGCATATTTAACTGCTCTTGGAAAGAGTAATCAGACCAATGATAGTTGGTTAGCAATAGCCGGTATTGCAAGAGGTGGAGTTGTCAATTTAACTTCTACTGACGGTATTAGAACTATAAATATTTTAACGAACACCATCGCAGAAAATATGGGTTATAATAACGAAGCTATTTGTATCAATCCTATTACTAGAATCAATGGTGCTCAAACTATTTGGGGTAATAGAACTTTAAAGAAAAATGCAAACGGCGCAACCGCTACTTCTTTCCTCAATATTAGAAATCTTATATGTGATGTTAAGAAACAAGCTTATACCGCCGCAAAAGCCGCTATATTTGAGCCTAATGATGATGTTCTGTGGCTGAATTTCAAATCGGCTATTACGCCGCTTCTTGATAGGATGGTAACAGGTAGAGGGTTAACTAATTATAAGATTATCAAAAATATAAATGATGACCCAACTAAATTAGACGCTACTATCAAACTATATCCGATTTACGCTGTGGAAGCCGTTGACATTTTTGTAGAGCTACACGATGATGATACCGTAACTACGACCGAGTAGATTGAGGAGTTTTAGAGAATGGCAATAAAAATTAATGGAAAAACTTTACAGAGCCAAGTACATAGGAATAATGGCGTAGATTCTCGTGGTGTTCTTCATATGTCAGCCAATAAGGAATTATACGAAATTCAGAGAAGTAATAACTTCGCTTTCGTAATTCCTACTGGTGGCTTAAGTGCTTTTAAGAAGTCAAATTCTGATACTACTATTTCAGCTAGAACTTTTGCTGAAGCCATTAGATTATCGGTTGTTGAAGCTTCTATTCCTCATTTTGAGCAAGGTGTTATCGAAGTTAAAAGAGGAAACGGCACTTTAAAGTATGCAGGGAATCCGCAGTTTAATTCTGGTACTTTAGTACTTAATGACTTCATTGGTCTTCAGACTATTGAAACTTTAATGGCTTGGCAACATGCATCTTATGATGTTGATACCGAAAAAGTTGGTATTCAGTCCGATTATAAGATTGATTGTCAGCTTATTGAATACAGCCCTGATTATCAAGTTGTAAGAACTTGGACTTTATATGGGTGCTGGATTAGTGGCATTTCAGAAGGTGACTTAAGCGTTGATAATAATGATGCTAGAAGAGTTACTGCTACTATTCAATACGACAGAGCTAAACTTGATTTAAGTGACGAGTAAGTTATAGCAAATAAATAAGGGCTATGAATAAAAGAGTTCATAGCCCTTATTGCAGAAGAGAGAGAGAGATTAATGAAATCAATTAGATTTAATGATTTATCAAAAGCTTCACAGATTTTTGCCGAGTCTTTTGTAGAAAAAGAACCCAAAATAAAAAGTCGCAAGAGTCTTAATGAGAGCCTAGAAAACTATGAAGATAAAAGACAGCTAAATGTTGTCATAGATGATTATGATGACCCTAGAAGATATGGAAAATATTATATCTACTATGATGATAACCAATATAAAATTGTTAGCTTCTCTAGTGATAGAAAAGGTAAAATTCATAGAGCACTTGAAGCTGACGGTCTTAAATCTAGGAAAGAGGCTGAAGAACTTATTGATTCTGGAATCCTTGATGAGAGTATCAAAAATAAGCCTCTAAAAGAGAATTATAGCATAGTAGATTTAGAAACTGGTGAGCGTTTTGGAAATTTTAATTCCGTAGAATCTGCAATGAATAAGGCGCAGAGGTATTCTCAACAGTGCTCTGCAACTTGTGCGGTTGTATACAGTGGAGTTTTTGGGGACAGCAACCTCAAGGTTATTTGCGGATACAAAAATGGTAAGGAGCGGAGAGTTACCAACGAAGCTCTTTCTGATGAAGCTAAAGCTAACAATGAGATGATTCAGAGAATTCTGAATAAGAAGCCTTCACAATTAACTGCAAAAGAAAAGAAATTCCTTGCTGATAATGATTTAGTTAGATATGATGGCACTGGTGGTTATTATCATCCTAACATTAGAAAAAATGGTGCTTCATGGAGTAGTGGTATTGGAAAAGGAGACTCTTTTATCATTAATCGCAATCTAACAGCCACGAATATTGACGATGTAGACCAACTGAATCTCTTAAAGAAACGTGATGAAAGGTCTCGTGCTCGTTATGAGGCAGATAGAGACCCCGATATACTAGAACCTCAGAATATCCCCGGACTTCAAGGCAAGTCAAAACTTCAAGTTTTTAACAAAAATTATGAAAAGGATATCAAAGGCTCTAAACGATATGCAAAGAACGCTAGAGATTTCATGGATTCTTACATTGAAACAGGCGGTAGGTTGAAGGCGGATTTGGCTAGACATAATGCAGATGCAAGTCGTGTTCTTAAAGACCAAGCGAAAAAAAGTTTAGAACATCGCCCTAAATTTGAATCTATTAATGAGCCACATGGTGAATACTTTAAAAAAGGTTCCCGCAGTTAGCATGATAATTATTAATTATGAAACAGTTATTTGAAGATATACAAGTTCATAATAGTCTTAATCCTAAATTATGGGACGAGGAAAATCAATTACTCCCAGAAGTAAAGTCAAAGATAGTGGATATTGTAGAGCAATTTGAAGAAGACCTCTACAATATTCCTATTGATATTGTAGATATCGAGCTTGTAGGGAGCAATTGTAGTTTTAATTACACTGAACATTCGGATTTAGATGTTCATATTATATGTAATTTTGATGCCGTTCCTATAAGCCCAGAGATTCTTCAAACCGTTTATAATGGTAAAAAATCGGAGTTTAACAAGAATTATCCAATTTCTATTAGGGGAATTGAGATTGAAATGTATGTGCAAGATGTTAACTCTGGTATTACTTCCAATGGCATCTATTCTGTTTGCAATGATGAGTGGATAAAATTTCCACAGCCTATTACTAATATCACACATTATGATACTTCTGAAGAAGTTAATAAGTGGAAAAAGAAGATAGAGCATGTTCTACTCTTCAAGGAAAAAGAAGAAATTCAAAATGCCATTGATACACTCTATTTGATGAGAAGAAATTCTATTCAAGTAGATGGCGAGTATGGTAAAGGCAATCAGATTTTCAAAGATATTAGAAATCTTGGTTTACTTGATGAGCTTAAGGGAGCTTTAAAAGAGGCTACTGCGAGAGAATTATCAATGGAGTCTTTTATAAGATAAGAGAGGTGGATTATGAACAATTTAGTTGAAGCTAAAAGGGCTGAATTACTTAATAAATCAAAATCCGCCGATAATTATACAAGTGACTTATCTAAAGGGAAAAATAGATATGAGAGAAGGCTTCATTCCAAGGTAAAGAAATCGGTAAAGGAGCTTAATTCAATTGACATGAATAAGCTCTTTAAAGATGGAATTCTCGATGTTAATCTCAAAGTACAGGGGGAAACCGATGAGTATACCGTTTCTTTATCTTTTAGTAATTTCCTTAACGATTTACACGACCAAATAAATAAGGGGACAGGTAAGTTAGAGCTTAGATTTATAATAAGGGCTTTATTGACAGCCTTCAATCATAATGATGTCTATGTCCATTGCACGTGCCCAGATTTTACATATAGGTTTGCTTATTGGTTAACGATTAATGATATTAATTATATCAAGGGTGAGCAGACTTGGAAAGGTGACGGCGGTAAAGACGGAAAACATTGGCAAAATAAAGATGATACCAAAGGCAGAGGGTGCAAACACATACTTCTCGTTTTAGCCAACACTTCTTGGTTGACAAGGTTAGCTAGTGTAATTTACAATTACGTAAATTACATGGAAAAACATTATCAACAAATGTATGCAGATATAATATATCCTGCAATATATGAGAGAGAATTTGAAGAAACTCAATTGGATATGTTTAGTACAGACGAATTAAGTACTGATAAAGATACTATAGATACAAGTAATAAGTGGGCAAAAACTAAGTCACAATTTAAACCTGGTAATGAATATAGGTTTAAAAAGAGTGATATTAATGATGGCGAACAGTTAAGTATAGATGAATTAGAGAATAATCCAACTTCTTAATTCCTCCTTCCTAAATAAGATAACCAAAAGCGATTATGATAAAGAATCTCAGTTTTATATTGAGATAACTAACAGATATTTTCCTATTATATAGATTTATACAAATGAGGTTCAGATGAGCAATATTATTACGGAATCCTTTTATCTTCCAAGTAAAGGGAAATTATATGACATTGGAGATGGTCGTGTAGATTTATCATCTATGACAACTGAACATGAA
>Ga0326512_10003089_pt1 | contig 12250 bp, 17 predicted proteins | sample 1_2617_0518_D_FD_203652 | JGI IMG/M metagenome (GOLD analysis project Ga0326512, IMG submission 203652) | Bovine rumen microbial communities from UC Davis, California, United States - 1_2617_0518 | ecosystem: Host-associated > Mammals > Digestive system > Stomach > Rumen | place: USA... | reverse complement strand
GAGGAATAAATAACAATCAGATTGGAGGGCTTTTTAAGGCCGTCCCGCATTGCGTTTCGGATGATGAATGGATTCTTAGTCCAAAGTGCGAACGTTGTGTGCGGATTGCGTTTGCAGAGGTTCACGTAGTTCTGTACTTGTGTTGTGTTCTGCAGGTCACCGAAGGATTCAAGCCGGAAATAGCGGACATTCAACAGTGGCATGTCCTGTACAGGAATTACGGATCCGCACAACAGATCGGTGTTACGGATTAACTTTTCCTTAAGTTCTTTCCGCATGCTCTGCAGATTCATGGAAAAGCAATGAGCGCAAATTGTGTCGGCATTCTTGCACCGATTCATGCAATATTCATTTTTCAAAGGAGAGGTGGAAAGACTAACCATTCCTTCCATCTTGCCGCCATGATTCCAGCAGATTGCCTTTTCGATAGCTTTGGTCATTTCGGATTTCTTATTCATGTTTTGTCCTCCTGTGATATGAGTGTACGGCTATATCCGTATATTTGTATTATATACGGAAATAACCGTACGCACAATTAAGAATATACGGAAATACCCGTATATTCATTATCAATACAAGAGGATACAAGGGTAAATTAACTAAACGCGAAGTGTGGCGTAATAATCGTTTGCGATTGCTTGTGATAATTAAGTGAAATGGGGGTAAGCTTCGGACGGTTTTACTTCTGGTATCATGGCGCGGCCTGCAGCGGTCCCCGGGTGGGGGAAACCAGGGTCCCGGATCCGGGCGGGGGGAACCGTTTTTGGCGCGAAAAAAATAAAAAAGGGTATTGAAGTTCGGAAATAACCGTACTATAATAGCACTATAAACCTAGGAGGTGCGCTATGCTTGCAACAGATGCTGTGAAGGACATTCTGAAGAAGAACGATTTAACCAGCGGAGATATTGCTAAGAAGATTGGGAAACCAACCAGAATGGTGTGGGATCGGCTCAGTCAGCAGAATATCTCTGTTTCAAGACTTAATGAGATGCTGGCAGTACTGGGGTATAAAGTTGTAATTATGCCTACAGATGCAGAATTGCCAGAGGGTGGATATGAAGTGGAGTAGAGATGCAGCGATGTGAACAATGCCTGTAGGAATAGCATATACAGACTGGATGTTTAATAATATTATTACAATACTATAAGCATACAACGGCGTGGAGAGATTGCGGTAACGCGATCTCTTTTTTACAAAGTGCTAGTGTTGAGAGGGAGAGATACGAACCGTGTTATCTACGAAAGCAATTTAAGAAGTCATGAGAGTTCGGGGCTGGAGTCAGAGCAAACTTGCTGAAGAAGCAGGATTCAAGAGCCAATCAAACATCACTGGCATCCTGAACAGGGCATCGACCATGAAGGTTGACAGCCTGGTGATGCTTGCCGAAGCTATGGGATGTGAAGTGATCGTGCGAGACAAGATGAGCAGTATGAGAGAGCGGAAGGTCACAGACGGAAAGGAAGAATAGCATGAGAGGAAGAGACATTATCAAATCGATCATGGATGCCAACAGCATCACGAATGCGACATTGGCACATCGCCTTGGCATCACCAATGCAGCGATCTGGGACAGACTGAACAATAAGGGTGTGAAAGACCTGTCTGTATCAACGCTGAGTGATATGGCTAGGAACCTTGATTACAAGGTGGTGGTCGTTCCCCGGAACAGCAGAATCCCCGAAGGCGGGTACGAGGTGGACTGATGTGGCACGCGAGTATGCAATAGTATTCACCTGGCAAACGAATTGAAAGGAGTGTCAATTCTACAAGAGAGGTTACAAACATGGACGAGAGAAAACTGATCAAGTATCTGCTGAAGGAAATCGGATGGCCTCAGGAACGTCTCGCGAAGGAAGCTGGTTTTGCCAGACAGAGCAATATCACAGGGATGCTGAACAACAACAAGGGAGGCATGAGGGTGGCTAATCTCATTGCGTTCGCAGAGGCTATGGATTGCGAAGTGGTGATCCGCAGTAAACTGAAGGACAGAGAAGAGTGGGTAGTAGAGTTATAATTGGATCAAAGATCCACGAGAGAACATTCTGCTATAGAAGATTAAAATGCACTCGCATTGCTAACTGCTGCCCTCAAAAAAAAAGCATAATGAACATGTGACGCTGCATCAATAGGTGAGGTATGAATGTATTAAAGAAAGCATTGGGCTATATTAGAGTGTCCACGGTCGAGCAGGCGGCTGACGACAAGTACGGCATCGAGGTGCAGAGGAAAGAGATCCTCTCTTATGCAGACGAACATGGTTATGCCAATGTGGATTGGAAGGTAGATGAGATGAGCGGCGCGAAGGATGATCGTCCTGCGCTGAACGAGATCCTGTACGGAGATGACGTGACGAATCCTCCATATGAGGCTGTGATCGTTTTTAAGAACGACAGGCTGGCTCGTGATACCAAAGAGATGAACTGGGCGAAGGGCGTACACGAGCCGATCCTGAAGACAGAGTGAGACTTGTTGATCGAGCCGTAGTAAGATTACAGAGAAAACGAGGATATACTTCGATAACATAGAAAACCAGGCCATAGATAATCCACGTAGGAAATAGCTTGAGACAGCGAGAAAATATCTATAGAATATAAAACCTCCTGATAGAACAGGAGGCTTTTTCGTTGCTTTCGTGAGGCTAGAGGTGCGAAGACATCGGTGCTTTTATTCTGGCAGTGAGAGGCCTCGGTTGTGCAGATATCGCTCTAATTCGTGCATCTCATCTTCCAGGGCTTCTTCGAAAGGTAAATCTATTGCTAGGCCTTTGTATAGTTTGTTGTGCCAAACTTGCAGTGTTTGTTCGAAGTTATCGAGATTTTGGACCAAATTATTTTCTGTTGTAAGCACTATTTTTTTCGGGTGATCTTTTAAAGGGAAAAGGTATTCCTTGCCGGGCGTGTTTAAAACCCGGCTCATTTCCTTCCAGCGAGTGAGTAGTTCATCCTCACATTCAGTCTTAATCGCTTTATAAAGCATAATATATATACGACTCAGAACACACAGCCTAGATGCAGCTTTGCTTGTTTGGGGATGAGAAGGATCTGTTTTGCTTTCTGTATCCGTCTGCTTTCGCAAAAGGCTAAACATGATTCCTCCCTGCCAACCAGTAAAGTCATTATATGAGCCGTCAGACTTTGACTGATATTTTTTGATGCCCTTACGTTGGTCGATCATCCGCTTTATACAACAGGATACGATATCTGTCTTGTTTTTTTGCTTGCGGTTTTCATTGCGATTTTTTCTGTATATGCTTTCTCGACAATCTGAGCAATATTCGGCGGGACCCTTTGGGATAAACATGCGCTTGCAGGATGAGCATTGTTTTGTGCGGGCTCCGTTCTCAGCAATTTTCTGAATGTCTCGCGAGTATAGGTCGTATATACTGTGAACGTCATAAACAATCACAGATTCGCCCCGGATTGTTGTGAAGTACGCTTTGAGGTAGGGTGCTGAGACGAAATCCATTGACGATAAATCATTGTTGCTGCTACGAGCGTCAAAGGACGGGGAGTGAAGCACTGTGGCTTTGTTGAAGCTTATGTGTGTATGACCGGGTGCTGGAACGTGTTCACCTAACTCATCAGCCATATCGTTGAGATGCTTAACAAAGATTTGTCCCACGGGAATGAGAGGGGCATTCTGCATTTCATCGTTCAATTCTATCTGCCTGTGAATCGTTGGCTTTTGCACGAATTTAGAAATAGTATCGAGGTCGATTTCATAATGATAGTCTACGTCTGCTCCGTTGTTCTTCTCTGGATCTACGAATACTTTTTCGCATGTTACAGGGACATATCCGTCTTTAAATTCAAGGATGTACATCTACGAAACCTCCAGTGCTTCGGGTACAAATTAAAACATCAATATGAGGATTATTCTGTACTTGCCCGGGTATCTTGTTTGCAACGTAAGAGTATGATAGATTTCGGGTAAAGATTTATGAGGATCTTTGTGTACCCGTAACAACAGTATACTGTTTGTTGCACAACAAGTCAAGCGTATGGAGGTGACTATGGGAAGCGAAAATCAAACGTATCGGTCAACAAGTCCAATTGTATACGCCATTTCCAATGCATCCCGGAAAAGTGGAGTTCCGGAAGGTACTTTGAGGAGATTGGTCGGTGAGGGGCGATTGAAGTCGATTAAGATCGGCGGGCGAGTCTATATCACGTGGGATTCCCTTCGCGATCTGCTTGAAAATGGGGAGGAGGTGTAAGGTGTCGCATCGTAATTATGATTACAGCAGCAATGGCCTGTTGAAACGGGACTTAGCGAAACTGGGCATAAGGTATAGTCAGGTAGCGTATGAGTTAGGGGTTACCGAAAAGACAGTAAAGGAACGGATGAGGGTTCCTTTACCAGAAGAGGATGAGCGAAAGATCCGATTGGCAATGGCTGCGATCCTCAAATCCAGAGAGAAGTCCGGGAGCCGGAAACCGAACCAAGAGTTCCGTGACATGCTGCGTGAAAACAGTATCTCCGTTGCCGCACTGGCACGTGCATCCTGGCGACATCCACAGACTGTACGCAGTTGGCTGTCCGTTCCTTTATCACCAGAGCGTCTTAATGTGCTTATGCGTGGCTATGATCGCATTGTTCAGGAAAGATTGCGGGGAGGTGTGTGAGTGCGACACGCTCGACAGGGAAGAATGAATCAGGGGCTGCGGGACGAACTATACAAATCGGACGTTTATATCTCCGAACTGGCAGACCATCTGGGGGTTTCGAAGAGCACTCTATACCAACGGTTCAACCGGCCGCTAACACAGAAACAGATGCGGGACGTGAAGCAGGCGATTCAAGCCGAACTAAAAGAAAGAGGTGAAGAATATTGATTGACAACAGATCTGGTCGGGAACCGGCTGCGGATTACCCGGACTACAACACAATTTCAACAACAAAGAAGGTTACCGGTCTTTCCGAGCATTATTTAAGAAAGTTGCTGAAGGAAGGACAGTTACCTGGGTTTTATGTCGGGACGCGCTATATGGTCAATCTTAGGGAACTACGGCTGCTACTACAGTCGAAGGAGTCTGCAGGATCATCTATAAATCCGGGTGGTGGCTCTGGTGAAAAAGAGTGATAAGGCTGGTTCTGAACATCTGTTGGACATAGGTCCTTATTACGCCGATCAGGACGGGACATTGCACTACAGAGCTCGTACAAAAGGCGGGGATGGCTTCTCTGATGAAGTGATAGCTAACCATACGCCGATTGCGTCACTGTATGTGAGGCGAACAGATGGGTTTACAACTAAGGATGAAGTAGAATTTGTCACAGTTCGTAATGGTAAAAAGTCACCGCCGGTATCTGTTGACCGGAAAACTATCTTAAGTACACAACCACACATTAATTTTGGCATGGGAGATCGCGTCATACCAGGGCGTGGTCATATTCCTCGGTATTCTGAGCTCATGCAGATGCAGTTCGAATCCATGCAGCCTATTGTGAAATATACACATACTGGGTGGAACGTGTCCGAAGACAATAAGAAAAGGGTTTTCCTCAACGGAGGTTATAGTATCACTAAAGATGGGCTTACGGATAAATATAGTGTAGAACTGGATTCTTGTTTTGACCATTTCTGCTTCTTCAAAGTGGATGAACCGGATGAGGAATGCCTCCGTGCAGTTTGGAACGGGTTCAGGCAGGTACTGCCGGGAAGTAAAGCCATTCCGCTGTTAGCGTATGTGTTTATGACTCCGCTGAATGAGATGCTTCGCGGTATCGGAAGAGAACCTTGCTTTAGCCTTTACATCGTTGGCCGTACGGGCAGTTATAAGAGCAGTGTGGCGAAGCTGCTGCTGAACTTCTTCGGTAAGTTCTCCTATTCGGATCCTGCACCGTGTTCTTTTAATGATACACCGGGTTCGATGGAGAAAAAGCTCGCGGTTGGAGCGGATATTCCGTTATTGGTTGATGATAGAAGACCGAGTCAATCGAGAGACAGAGCACAATTCGAAACTGCCGAAAAGTACCTGTCATCAGCAATTGGTGATAGAGCTGCCAGAGGGAGATTGAATGCCGATGGCTCTGCAAAGACTCCATATATTCCCAGAGCCAATGCTATTGTTACAGCGGAAGAGGCATTCCAGAATATTGGATCATCGTCTACAGCGCGGGCAGTTACAGTTGAGTTTGAGAAAGATACGGTTGACTTCCAGGCGATGTACGAACTGCAGCAGAAAGCAGATTCTGTAAATCGCACTATGCAGTTGTACATACAATGGGTGATTCAGCACTTTGACAACATCAAAGAAGCATGCCCCGGACAATTGGAGAAATATCGTAAGGAATTTGCCGATGAGGGACACGCAAGGCTTGCTACAGCCTTCTCACAGTTATTACTGGGATATCGCATGTTTCTACTGTTTATGGAAGACAAACAGATTATCGACAAAGATACTGTTGGGACAGAGATGAGAGCGGCGCTGATGTACTTCAGGGAAATGTGCGTGTACCAGAATAAGCTGATCGAAGGCGATTCGCCCACGACCATGTTCTTGGAAGCCCTGCGAGACATAACGATTACAGAGCCAGACCGAGTGGTAAAGCTGATAAAGCACAGGAGCATCCGAGATCCTAAAAAGACATATTTCGATATGATCGGCTATTCTGATGCTCAGTACTACTACTTCATACCAAGACCGACATTGAACGCGGTGATTGACTTTTATCGGAAGAGTGATTATTCGTTTCCTGCCAGTCGAATCTCTCTCCAGAAAGAACTGCTTCGTGAGAGGATTGTAGTTCCTGCGAAGAGCGGAAGCGGCGAGAGAGCTGATGTAAACGTCACTATCGATAGCAAAGCAGTAAGGTGTTGGAGAGTCAGGCGAGAGCTTATAGATAAGAATGAGGAAGGTGATACAGATGAGCGATGAAAATGTCAACAACGCAGAAAAGGTAGAACGGAGAGGCCGTCCCAAAGGTGTGAGAGACAAGGTCCCTAGGAAAAAGAGAACCGATTTCACAGAAATCGCAGATCCGGGCGAGAACAGCAAAATCACAGCCTTTCATATGCAGATGATGAACATGGATAAGGTGGATACCAGTGATCGGTCGGCTGTCGAAGAACGTATTTACTGGTACTTTGATCAGTGTATACGGAACGATATCAGGCCCGGTGTCGCAGGACTGTGCCTTGCGCTTGGGATTACAAGAATAGCTTGGTATCAATGGGGGAGCGAAAACTGGCGTGGTTATTCTGATATTGTCGCAAAGACAAGAGCTGTCATGGAAAGCATTTTAGAGCAGTACATGCTGAAAAATAAGCTTAATGTCGCAGCCGGGATCTTTATGTTGAAGAACCACTTCGGGTATCGCGATCAGACTGACCATCTATTTGCAGTAGAGCAGAAAGACCCGCTTGGTCCGACTACTTCAACGGAGGAACTACGCCGAAGATACTTGGAGCGGAAAGCGCCGGACTATGTAGACGATACTGCTGATGATGACGAAGATCCGCAAAGCGAGTAGGTGTTAAATGTGTCCTATTATCGTAATCCGAGAAGGCGAATACAGGTGCATTCCACCATAGGAAAAGAAAAGAAACTTAAAGTATATATTTCAAACAAGAAAAAACAAAGGAGATATGTATGAATCCATACCGTGAGGCGATGCGCGCAATGCGCGTGTTCGCGGGCAAGCAGGATAAGAATTGGGCAAGTTCTAAGAAGGCTATCGAACAGATCCCTAGCATACACCGAGGATCTGAGTATTACGACATGAAAGCGGATGAAATTCGGAATGGCGCGGTGGCCGAGGGAAACAGGATCGCCAAGGAAACTGCAAAAGAGATTTCCGAGCTGATTACAAAGATGAGGGCGAATGTCGACAGAAAGTCCACAAAGCTGGAGGCCCCGGGGATGAAGGACAGATTGGATGTACTGGCATCTTTGGAGCATGTGGATGTATCAACTATCAGAGCACTTTCGAATGTGCTGGAAGGGGATCCGCTCTATATGCAGCGGTTGAAGGAGATCGCGGAGAAGCACCACATTTCAGTTACCTATCTGAGCGCCGATGAAATGACAAGGGCGGTGGACACCCTGGAGCATAATCTGATGATGTTCGTCCAGAACTATCGTGGAGACATTGAGCATTCGCCGGCATCGATTAAGCAGTTGGAGCAGTTCTTTCGTTCAGAAGGGGATCTGCGTCAGATGGAAACAGGCACTGCGGAAAAGACGGATGCCCTGTTCTGGAACAAGATTATCCAGATCGGAAGCTTCGATATTGTTGATGATGATACCAGTCGAGGCGCGAAGGGGCAGAGAAAGATCCAGCACTACTTCAGGAACTTTGAGGAGCTGAAAGGCTACCTTGACGAAGAGACAGAGGGGATGAGCACGGAAGAGCGATATGCAAAGATCAATGAGATCCTGGCTGATTGCCCTGAGAGATACGGGGCTGTTTACCGTAATTCCGTATCACCGCATCCGGCAGAGATGGATCTTGACATCAACGCATAACCGAGAAAACCTGACGACAAGCAAGAAGGGCGGGACATTAGTCCCGCTCCCCTGCTTCTGATACCTCTGATGTTTCTGATGATGCTGTTTCGGGTTCATAAGCAAGAAGATCCCCCGGCTGTATCTCCAGCAGATCACAGATCTTTCCGATACTAGTCCAGCCCACGGATTCTTGTTTCCGAAGCTTCTGAATCGCTGCCTCTGAAAGGAGATTCTGAAGCCTCAACTTGTAGGTTGTATAACCATGTGCTTTCAGGGCAGCGAGTACGTCAAATTTGTATCGTAGCGGCATTGTGAAATACCTCCTAGCCGATATTATACCTCATTATTTTTTCTTTGCAAGGCCTTGACATTTACGAGGACATACACTAGAATGAGAGCATAAGATATACATCGAAATGAGAGCATATTTAACGGTACAACAAGTTACAGAAAGGAGTGAGAGCGTGTCGTATCGAGTGCTTGAACTTAAAGATGGAAAAAGGGTTGTAGAGTTCCGGTGTACAATCGGACGAGATCCTGAGACGGGGAAGCAGATCACCAGACAGAGCCGATGGCGTGTGCCGTCCGGCTGGTCAGACAATGCAATACTGAAAGAAGCTACCAAGCGAGATGTGCTGTTCCAGAAAGAAGCTCACGAGGGGAAGATCCTTTCAAAAGCGGAGCAGAAAGAAGCCGCAAAACATGCAAAGGAAGATGCGGAGAAGAAACGATCTGTTTATGACAGTATCCCCTCGTTCAGACAGTACTGTGATGAGATGTATTTTCCTGCCCTGGAAGCGGAAGAAACAGCGCTCGGGACAATTGCTCTGAAGAAGCAGCGACTTTCCGTCTGTGATGAAGCCTTCGCAAACACCAAGATGTGTGAGATTACACGGCAGATGGTTCAACGGGTCATCTATCCGAAAATCAGAAGTAAGGAATTACAGTACAATACGAAGAAATCCTACTATAACGCATGGCGTGGGGTTTTTCAGAAAGCCGTTGAAGATGGCGTGATCGAAGAATCACCGATGAAGGATGAAAAGCCTCCGGTACGGCGAAAGAACGCACAAGCGGCGGCAGGGGATAAAAAGAAGAGTTGTACTGCAGAGGAGATTACATACCTTCTGAAATGCCTGGAAAATGAGAAAATTCAGAAAAGAACACTAATGATACTATTGATATACTGCGGAATCAGGCGAGGAGAAGCAGCAGGATTGAAGTGGGAGCACCTGAATCTGGAAACCGGGGAAATAACTATTCATAATAACATACAGTGTAGTCGAGGCTTTGGCGTTTACGAGACAGCTACCAAGACCGGCAGAACACGCACCTTCATGCTGGCGCCAGAGGCCGTTACGGCATTGCGCTTATACCGCAAAGAAGTAATAAAGCGGGCAAGCCTGGAGGGAAAGATCCCCTCTCAGTATTGTTTCCCTAACAGAAACGGAGGGCCAATAAACCCGGATCTGGTTACAGAGTGGGTGTCTGATTTCGGAAAGAAATACGGAATGGAAGGCTTACACCCACACATGTTTAGACACAGCTTTGCAACACTACTGGCAGAGCAGGACGTTAATCCCGCAGTCGTGAGCGCTATCCTGGGACATGCCAATGCGTCCACCACACTGAATGTATACACTCACGTAAGTAACGACCGTTTGAAGATCGCAAGCCGTAGTTTCGGAGAAATAATCCGAGACGCAAAGCAGACAGACGATGTGAAACCTGCCAAAGAGGCATAACCATATAGACGCAGAAAGGAGTTAAGACATGAAACTTGAAGACCGAGCACTTGCGCATCGTTGTTTCGACATGATGCGGGATGCGTACGAAAAGGAAGCGCCATCTACAGCAGTGGACTTTGATATAATGGCTGAGTTTTGGGCTGTATGCGCAGTCGTGAGCAACGAAACCATCGCCAGTCTGAAAAGCGAGGCCAAGGACGAAAAGACACAGAGAGCGGTAAATCTTCTCGAGAAAATGCACAGCGTATGGTCAGATCCAAAATACGCTAGTCTGATGCGTCTGTGGACTGAAGCAGGGCTGCTGAGATCCAGCGATGCCGCTCTTAAGCACCTCAGCTCAACTATGGAGCGTCTCAGCTCAACTATGGCGTAAGCACAGCAAGAACAACAAACCTATATACACGAAAGGAGTAAAACTATGAGTTACAGAAGAGTAATTGTAATGCGTCAGGGCGACAAAGAGGAATACGCAGTCGAGGAATCATGCCTGGAGGAATTCGTAGAAGCTGCGAACTATCAGGGAGTGCGGATCCTCTACATAGGCGGCACTGTTGAGAATCCGGATACGGATCCGGCCCCTATCATTACACCCTATTCGATTGGTTACATTGTGGGGAAGGTGGATGATGAGAACATGGAGGATATCGGCCCCTGGTACTTTATACCTTCCTATCTGTTGCATAAAGCACTTGCGGGTGCGAATCATGATACAATAAATGTGTACGGCCCAACTTGCGAAAATTGGGAGGATCCTAGTAGCGTGCTGACAAAATACCAGCCGATTTTCAAGTAAGCAGGATGTGATGTGATAAGCGCTAACTGCCGTCTTTCAGATACCGTGGTGTCTGGGGCGGCAGTTTTATTATGCACTTGTGTGGGAGCTGTGAGAGGGGAGCGTTATTATATAGGAAGAGAGATATCTGACGTGGTGCAGAAAAGAGGATCGGTAGCAAATAAGCAGTGAGGGGTTAGTTGGGCTTAACACGTAAAAAATATACTATATTATAGGTATATTTTTGAGACGCGCTCGACCAAAACTGGTCAATCTTGACCACGCTCGACCAATCGCTTGGTCAAGTTTAATCGGTGAATATCTCTTAATAATGTTTATTATCTTCTCATAACATGATCAATTCTCGGAATTGACCAGATTGACCAGATTTTCATACATAGTACATACATAGTTTTTGATAGAAACATATTGGCTTCGGATGTCCGCTTCTCATAGCTGGATTCTAATTTCGCATGCTGGCATTACCATGCTGTTGGGGTTTTGTTGGGGTTTTTCTATAAAATCTTTGCCCTGGAGGATTTAAGGCCTCAAAAGTGACGTATTTCTGTGAAAACTGTTTGAACACCCGGAAATCGCTTGATTTCCTAGGGCCGATTATCTACCTGATTTATCGTTTTATAAATTGTCATATCGTTTGAGGAGAAGCCGCAGAAAAGCACGTATTTCTGCGGTTTTTTCGTTTATGCTTGGTGTATCTTGTCATATCGGCGTATGACGATTAATACCATAGTGTGTTGGGGTTTTGTTGGGGGATTTTGAGATGAAAACATGAGATGTACTTACTTTATTTTTCTGGTCAATCTGGTCAAGTTAGTATTTCTTATAAGATAGATAGAGATAGGGTAAGATATGACACGATACTCGATTCGTTTGCTCGACCAATCATTTGGTCAAGCTTGGTCAATCTGGTCGAGTTTTTGGTCGATTATATTCTGTGGATCTTCTGTCAGGTGAAGAGCTGCGGATCCTGGAGCTTTTTACCTTGATGATTAGGACTCCCAACACACTGCCGGAAGAAGCGCAGAAAGGCGCAGAAAGAGGTGCTGCTACCCGCTGGCTGATGTTACCAGAACGCTGTATTCGCCCTTATTTGGGCAAATCATCATCCAAAAGCCCGTATTGTGATTGGTAGACTAGCAAGCCTCTATGATCGAATTATGGCCTCCTGCGCGGTCTTGGAATCCTTCGGCGATCCTCACACAGAATACAGACAAAATAAAAAGGGGCTTTACAGCCCCTTAGAATATCCCAAAC
>Ga0326512_10003087_pt1 | contig 12251 bp, 12 predicted proteins | sample 1_2617_0518_D_FD_203652 | JGI IMG/M metagenome (GOLD analysis project Ga0326512, IMG submission 203652) | Bovine rumen microbial communities from UC Davis, California, United States - 1_2617_0518 | ecosystem: Host-associated > Mammals > Digestive system > Stomach > Rumen | place: USA... | reverse complement strand
TTTGCTTGATGTTGAGCCAATAGCTGCCTTCTGTTACAGTCATGTCTTCCCCAGTGTCGATGCCGTAGGCGCGGTGCTGCCTCGACTGGCTTCCAATGGTGTCGGTCTCCACTAACCATCCCTTGGCGTGGCCCCAGAAAACCATTCCATAGCTGTCGGCAGGCGCTTTGTCCATCACCCATTGCAGTATCTGCTTGAAATAGGTGGGGTCTGAGGCATAGAAATCTTTGTCGAACTTATGCAGTTCGTAGATTTTCCCCCCGTGAACCTCAATAATATAAGGATTGGAGGCCTGTTGGCTGTTGGTGTTCAGACTGTCGACAAACACTAGCAGGCGCTGCTTGTCGCCTAATTGGCTCGAACCTTCTATCAACTCTGTGAGATCGTTGTTCAGAAACCTTGTGCCACTGGTTATAGTCAGGTTGTTCTCGCCAGACATATAGACCAGTACGGTACGTTCAGCGTGTGCTGCTGGTGTGTATTCGTGCTGTGGCTCGTCGTCGTTGCTGCACGATGTCAGACCGGTGGTCAGCAACAGTAATGCCATGATTATTTTTCGCATAAGTCAAATTTTTGTGCAAAGATAACTAATTATTGCGAATAATGAATTATAAATTATGAATAATTTAGTATCTTTGCACCTCAAAAAATAAAAACGATGAAAAAATACATCTATATTTTCCTTCTTTTGTTCGTCGGTTTTGCCTTGAGCGGCGAACTGACGGCCAAGACCAAGAAACGCCGGGCGAAGGCGCGCGTACACCAAGTTGCCAAGCGAAATACTGTCCGAAGACCAGCTGTCAAGGCAGTCCCCAAGCCAGTAGAGCCCGTCTACGATGCCGACGGCGACGAGGTGAATCCCTACCTGATGTGCGAGGACACCTGCGACCACGTTCATGGCATCGACCTGAGCCACTATCAGGGACAAGTGTTCTGGGAAACCGTCGGTGAGAATACCAAGATGGCCTACGTCTACCTGAAGGCGACGGAAGGCGGCGACCGCATCGACTCCTACTTTGAGCGTAACATTGACCTGGCTCACCGCTACGGTCTGAAGGTGGGCAGCTACCACTTCTTCCGTCCCAAGACCGACCTTGAGCGCCAGATGCGCAACTTCATGACCCAGTGCCTGCCAGGTGAACAGGACCTCATACCGATGCTTGACGTTGAGACGACGGGCAACCTGCCCGTAGAGGAGTTCCGCGACTCGCTGATGAAGTTCCTCTGGCTGATGGAGAGTACTTATCGCCAGAAGCCGTTGGTCTACACCTTCCGCAACTTCTACAACAAGCACCTACAGGGCGGACTGCTTGATGACTATCCGCTGATGATAGCCATGTATACTGACGAAGAGCCTGTCCTTGCCGACGGTCGCGACATCACGATGTGGCAATATACGGGCAAGGGGCGTATCGTAGGTGTCAACGGCTATGTTGACAAGTCGCGTTTCATGGGACGTCATGGCCTGCGTGAAATCCGTTTCCGGCATTGATGAATTGTAAATTGTAAATTGTGAATTGAAATATGTTAATTACATGTCCTGAATGTGGTCATCAAGTTAGTGACCAAGCCAAAACTTGTCCCTCATGTGGCATTGAAATTGCAGGCAAGGTAAATAGCCGCCCGCAGCGTAAGCACCGAACAGCTGTTACCGTGCTCATCGTTTCTTTTATCGTCGCCCTGATTGTCGTCCTCCTGTGCCTCTATTTTGTGAGAAATCAGGAACAGCAGAACGAGAAGCGTGCCTATGAGAACGCCATGAAGAGCAGTGAGCCACAGATACTCGAGAACTATCTTAACATTTATGCGGAAGCCCCCGCCTGTCATCGCGACTCCATCCGCAGCCACCTTGAAGCCCTGCAGAGAGCTGATAGCGACTGGGCTGATGCTCTGGTGAGCAATACCTCCTACGCCTTCGAGCGATTCTTGAAACTCCACCCGCAGAGTATCCATAGTGTGGAGGCAGATATCAAGATAGACTCCCTCGACTGGGTTGCTGCCATCAATGAGAATACCATTGACGCCTTTCAAGCCTACCTTAATCGTCATAATGACGGATCTTATTATGACGAGGCACGCGCTAAGCTCGAGCAGTTGGAGAGCCAGAAGCTGACGCCCGACGAACGCCAGATGGTCATCCAGACCTGTACTGCCTATTTTAACGCCCTTGCCCAGATGGACGAAGCGGCACTGTCGGCCACCATTGCCCCCGTCATGACCTCTTTCCTCCATCGAGCCAACGCTACGAAGGACGACGTCATCCAGTATATGCAGAAACTTCATGAGCCAGACATCAATAGTATGGAGTTCACCCCAAATGGCGACTGGAATGTCGAAAAGCTTGTGCTTTCCGAAGGCCATATTCTCTTCAAAACCACGTTTACCGTCGCCCAGAACATAGAGCGCAGCGACGAAAGCCGTGAGAACAGCGCTGTTTACAAAGTAACTGCCGTTGTTAACCCCGACCACCTCATCACCGAACTCAATATGAAGCGTAGCGTGCAGCCCTAAGTACAAAAAGTTGCTGTATGCAAAAGAAAATACGTTCGAAGTTTCTATTTTGATATTTTTTTATTACCTTTGCAAACAAAATATATATAAATTAGACAATTTTGAAACTATGAAACTGACAGGAAGAAGAGAAAGCTCGAACGTGGAAGACCGCCGCGGTATGAGCGGAGGGGCCAAGCTGGGTCTCGGAGGCGGTCTGGGTGGTATCATCATCATTGCCCTGATGACCTTTATGCAGGGTGGCAACTTGGGCGATGTCGTTCAGAATGTGGTGCAGCAGCAGATGCAAGCCCCAACGGAGACCGTCGGTGAGGAGAACTTCACCGAGGAGGAGCAGCAGTTGGCTACCGAGTGTAAGCAGATTCTGGCTTCGACGGAGGAAGTGTGGACGAAGGTGTTCCAGGAGAATGGCTGGGGCGAGTATCAGTATCCCACGCTGGTGCTGTTTACCAATCAGGTGAACTCTGCTTGCGGTTCTGCTACGGCAGCCGTTGGCCCATTCTATTGTTCGGGCGACCAGAAACTGTATGTCGACCTCTCGTTCTTTACGCAGATGAAGCGACAGTTAGGCGTCGAGGGTAACACCTTTGCCTACGCCTACGTTATCGCCCACGAGATAGGCCACCACGTAGAATACCTGACGGGTACCCTCAACAAGGCCCATGCCGCCATGAACCAGACAGACAAGGTGACGGCTAACCAGCTGAGCGTGCGCTTGGAGTTGCTCGCCGACTATTATGCCGGTGTATGGGCGCACTACGAGGACGCCATGAACCACTCGATGGAGTATGGTGACTTGGAGAAGGGCTTGGAACTGGCTAAGGCCATCGGTGACGACTGGTTGCAGAAGAAAGCCCAAGGGCGTGCTACGCCGGAGTCATTCACCCACGGTACCAGCGACCAGCGTAAGCGCTGGCTGCGTCGTGGCTTCGAGACGGGTGATATGCGTACGTCGACTTTCAACGTGCAGAATTACTACGACTTGTAAAGTTAAGAGAAGCAATAAAAAAGGTGAACCTTATTCATGGTGATAAGGTTCACCTTTTATTATTGTGCAGGCGCGATAGACTTGTTCGGTGAATACGAGCCGTATCATTTGGTGCGAGAACGTCATCCTTGACAGTGACAGCTGTTCGTTAGCACGCGCGTAAACATCTTTGGAAAATCCATACGGTCCACCGATGACAAACACCAGTCGGCGGGCCGTGTTTCGTTTCTGTTCCATCCATTGGGCAAACTCTATACTGCGGAATTCATGCCCGTGCTCGTCAAGCAACACCATCGTGTCCGACGGCTGTAACAGGCGCAATATCAGCTCGCCCTCCATCACCTTCTGCTGTTCTTCCGTCAGATGCTTGGTGTTTTTCAGTTCGGGGATAGTCACTAACTCGAAGGGCATATAATGGCCGATGCGCTCCACATAGTCGGTGATGCCAGCCTGGTAGTGTTTGTCGGTGGTCTTTCCCACGAGTATCAGCAGTGTCTTCATCGTTGATAGTCTATTTTAGAGTCATTTCCTCCAAGAAAGCCTCCCATTGTGTGTGGTAGCCGTTGAACACATTGATGTCCACCTCACCGTGGATGCCCCTGACGCGCCCGTTGGGAGAGAGCTGCCAGACGGCCAGTTTCACGTCGGGCTTGTATTCGCCGTAGCGAGCTATCCATACCTGGTAATCGCGTTTTAGGTCGGGCGCCTCTGGCAGGTAGCGGTTTACGAAACTCTGGCTGACATACAGGATGGGCTTCACCTTGGTGCGTCGCTCCACAGCCTGCAGCCATTGACGTACATGCTTGAAAAGCACCTGTGGGCCGCCCATAGCAGCTATCTGACTGGGATAGGGTTCCAAATCGAGAACTGGCGGCAGGTCACCCTTTTTGAAGAGCGTGTTCATCAAGAAATGACTGGCCTGCGCGCTTCCTGACGTCTTGTACGAGAAGAAGTGGTAGGCACCAATGGGAATGCCCTGCTGCCGGGCTATCAGGTAGTCCTGTGCGTAGAACGGGTTGCGGATATTGGTGCTCTCTGTCGACTTGATGAATACAAACGATACCGGATAGTCTACCGTGCCCTTGGCGTTCTTCTGATTCTTGTTGCCTAAGTACGTTATACGAAGCTGGTTCCACAGGATGGGGTATTTCTTACGACCGTGACCGTGCTGGTAGCGCGAGATGTCGATGCCATAGATACGTTCGCCGGTATAGTGCATACGCTCGCCCAGATAGCGGTCGCCGTTCCATTGTCCTACGCGCAGGTGTGTCGTCGGCGAAATGGCGAAGCCGAAGCCCTGTCGTCTGTCGTTCGCCCACTGTCCTTCGTAGTAGGTGCCGTCCTGCGTCACACAGCAACCGTGGCCATTGGCCATGTTGCCGCCGAAGTCGCCTGAATAGATTGCCGCCGAATCGAGACGTATGCCCGTTGTCAGCGTGTCTGCTTCGTAGTGTCCCACGATGATGCGACCGGTAGTGTCGCGCTCTATTCCCGTCCCTTGTCGGCTGATGCCTCGCCAGTGTCCGACGTTAAACAGCGTCAGTCGTTCCTGTGGCATTCTTGCCAAAAGCGTGTCGCCATACTGTGCGTAGTTGGCCACCATCTCGTAACCCTCGTCCTGTACGTTGTGGCGGTCGAAGTAGTATTTCAGCTCGTCGTCCACATGCGTACTCGCTCCCACGGCAATGGCAGTGATGGTAAGCGTGAATAACAAAACTTTCTTCATACCGCGTACGAGCTTCCCCAGTCTTTTCTTGAGACCAATTTCTACTTCGTCAGTTCAAAGCCTACACGGGCGCCGTTGGCACTCTTGGCGAGCTTGCTGACAGCCAGGACAGCTGCGGCGTTACCGACCTTGCCCTCCTTCTTGAGGAGGTTGGTCATCTGGTTGGCGTCAAACATCAGTCCCATTCCCTTTTCGGTCTTTGTGACATTGCCCTTAATGGTTTCAGTAGCCGTCTTGAGCGCTATCTCGCCGTTCTGTTGGTTATATGTGTAAGTTCCGCTGAAGGGGATGCCATTCACCTTTGCCGTAAACTTGTTACCAGCAAGGAATGAGAAAGAAGTGTTGCTACGATTGATGCCGATGTTGCTGTAGTTGCTTGCCAGCGACGAGGCTATGTTGTTGACGGTAGCAGAGCCTCCAGCCTTGGTCAGTGCCTGACTGGTCGTGAAAGCTGCACTTGGAGCGTTGTAGTTCCAGCTACCAAGTATGCCCGCCTGGTCATACGTTGCTCCACCTAATAATACCTGACCCAATACAGCGCCCAGCACACTGGTAAGCACGCCGGTGGTAGAATTGGTGTTAGACGTTGTTCCAAGTCCCGATGTCATACAGCTCGACATCATGAGTGTCATAGCTGTGAAAAGTGTCAAAGTTGTTTTCTTCATAATGCTATAGTCTGTTTAAATGACGGGCAAAGATAGTCAAAAGATTCGAGACCGACAAGTTTTTTCAGCGAAAACTTGTAATATGAGTATCATTTCTTTTGGAGACTGTGACACTTTCACAGATGAAAAACCAAGAAATGAGGGCCCATTATTAGGTAAAAATGACGTAAATAGCATTTTTTTTGAAAAAAGTTGCCGAAAAATTTGGTTGATTGCAAAAAAGTCCGTACCTTTGCACCCGCAAATAAGGAACGGATGGTTCCGTAGCTCAACTGAATAGAGCATCTGACTACGGATCAGAAGGTTGTGGGTTTGAATCCCGCCGGAATCACAAATTGCAAGAGGTTGTCTTAATGACAACCTTTTTTATTGTTTTGTAACTTCTGTTATGTAAAAACGTTGCAATTAATTACCAAAACGTTTGGAAATAATCAAAATATTCTCTACCTTTGCAAAAAAGGAATAAACAATGAGAAGAATATTTATACTTACTCTCTTCACGGCACTCGTTATGACGATGGTTGCCGGGACGAACAGATTGGGCAAGGTGACCGGACTGGCTCAACAGGCACTGATGGAACAGCGGGGACGGCAAGTGGCAGCGTCGCGCGGAACGGCCGTTGCCGACAACCGGCGGCTTACAGCCTTTGTGCGCGTGGCGCGTCACGAGGCTGATGAAGTGCTTCGTCGCCATCATTGCAGGATACTTGCCCAGACAGGTGACATCAGTATCGTGTCGATACCCTTAAATGCCTTAGAGGCTCTGGCTCAGGAGCCAGCCGTCGGTAGGATAGAGGCGGGTGGGAGAGCGCAGACCATGCTCGACACGACACTGACGATTGTCAATGCCCGGCCGGTATACGAGGCCACAGACCGTCATCAGGCTTTTACGGGCGAGGGTGTGGTAGTAGGATTGATGGATGTAGGCTTCGACCTGTCTCATCCTACGTTTCGCGACGCCTCGGGTAGCCATTTCCGCGTCGGTGCGTTCTGGGATCAGCTGTCGACGGACACCATAGGGAGCACGTTTCCCGTAGGCCGCGACTTCGTGGGCTACGATGCCGTGAGCAGCTACGGGCACTCTGTCGATGCCTCCACACAGTATCATGGCAACCACACGGCAGGTATCGCTGCCGGCAGCGGCTACACGATGCCCTATCAGGGGCTGGCCTACGAGAGCGACATCTGTCTGGTGAGCAATGCCATTTCTGCCGATACTGCCTATATAGATGCTGCTGACTACTATAAATACACCACGGCCGTCGATGCGCTGGGCTTCAAGTATATCTACGACTATGCCGACCGTCAAGGCAAACCTTGCGTAGTGTCGTTCAGTGAGGGCTATCTGCCCTATATTGACGAGGAAGACAGTCTCTATGCTGTTTTCATGGACAGTCTGACGAGCATTCCTGGCCACATCTTTGTTGCTTCTGCAGGCAACGAGGGGTTGCTACGGACCTATTTCGAGAAACCCGCAGGAATGGCGGTAGCCGGCTCCTTCCTTAACAGCGGCAACAAGGAGGCTATGTACAAGTTGAAGGCCGACGGGCCGATGAGCTTCCGTCTGCACGCCTTCGACACGTCGACGCGTGAGGAACTCTGCGAACCGCTCACCATCATGTCGGCCGACGGACGGCTCGACTCGCTGAGCACCGACACGCTGCTGATAGGTGCCGACACATGCGTCGTGATGGCCTGTCGCTATCCGATGGCTGTAGCCGCGTCGCAGGACACCTGCTACGTCGTTATGCTCAAAGCCGGGCGCAAGCTGAATTTCTGCAAGTTGGCGATGGTGGTAGAAGGTGTTGACACCCGCGTGGAAGCTTACGGCAGCGTCAGTCATTCGTTCACGAGCTGGAACGGTAGGCCAGAGTGGGATGCCGCCGTCTATGGTCACAACATCATGGCTCCCGGCTGCTTCCCATCAACGATCTGCGTCGGTGCAACGTCGCACCGCGAGCATGTTGTGAACTACAAAGGTGTCGTCAGGAAGATGGGCACGCCAGAGTCCGGTGGCCGTCGGGCTGGCTATTCGTCGACAGGTCCCGCCCTGAACGGCGTGATGAAGCCCGACGTAGTGGCACCGGGGTCCATCATTGTATCGTCCTACAGCCGCTTCTTTCTGGACGCGAATCCCGACAAAGATACCGACATTATCGGTTTCAGCGAATTCCAGGGACGGGACCATCCTTGGCTTCAGGCTACCGGTACATCAATGTCGGCTCCCGTCGTAGCAGGAGCCATTGCCCTCTGGCTGCAAGCTAACCCACAGCTTACGCAGCAGGCGGTGAAAGACGTGCTGAGCCGTACGTGCCGGCATCCTGAGACGGAGCTTGACTATCCGAATAATGAATATGGCTATGGAGAGATTGACGTCTATCGCGGACTTTTAGACGTGTTAGGACTGGACTGTATAGAAGGTCTGACACAACAAGGCGAGAGACTGCGTATCGTCCCTCGCGATGGTGGCATACTGCTGATGTTTGATGAAATGCCCTTGCCGCAGACCTTTATCATCAAGGTCTTCGGACTCGGTGGTACAGAGGTGTGCAGAATGACGCAGACGGTAGCTTCGCAGAATACGCCGGTCGCGCTCCCCGTGTCGTCAGGCAATGTCTATGCCATTCAGGTGAGTGCCGGCGGTCGTGTCTTAGGTGCTCAGCTGCTCAGATTCTAATCCTCGGCAATACCGGCTTCCTTCCACTGAATGGCAACGGTCTCGGCATCGCGAAGCGCCGTAGCCTCGTCCACCTCGTACTCATCGCAGAGTAGACGGGCCAGATCGGCGGCGGTGAACTCCTTGCCGGCGACCTTCTCCCAGAGGTAGGCAGCCGATTCGTTCATATTGATAATCTTTGAGAAGTCGATGTTCTCGATACCCTCGCCGACGATGACGTTTTCGCCACATACTTGGCGCAGGCGGAATCCTTGTTTGGTTTTCATATCTTTTTCTGTTTGTTTTTTCTGAATCGTGCAGGAATGTGCGGATGCAGCGCAAAAAGGAGGTAGCGCCGCAGAGGCAGCAACCGTGTCCACCACCAGGAGTAGACACGCCACTTCAGGGCACTGGTGCTGTCGAGTGTCTGGCGTCCCTTACGGTAGAAGCCGATCGCCGTTGCCCTGACATCGCACAGGCGGCACTGCTCGATGCCGAGGTTGCCGTCGCCGCGCAGTGTGACACGCTCACCGTTGATGTCGACTATGCGGTGTAGCACGTAGCGCTTAGGTGCAATCTCGGCAAGGACGGCATCGCCCACGCTGATGGCTTTTGGCAGTTTGAGAAGCGCCTTGTCACGACCATCCTCCAGGAACGGGCGCATGCTGAATCCGCGCAGAGGAAGCGTCACGGTGTGCCCCTCTTCAAGCAGTCGTATCACCTCAGGCAGCAGTTGGTCATTGGCCATCAGCAGGGTTTCTATATGCTTTGTGTGAGTGTCTTGTAACATAGTTGTGCAGCTTCTTCGTCGGGCAGACAATAGAGTGTGTAGACAGGTGTCGTCTCTATAATGCGTGTGATAGCGTCGCAGAGATTATTGTAGATGGCCGAATCCCACTTCATCGAAGAGCAGGCAGGCAGTAGCGAGGCGAAGGCCGGAATAGGTGCCATGCGCTCGATGCTGTTCTGTGGTGCGCGCTCTATGCGTGTGACAGCACCTAAGCGGGCACGGCGGTTGCGGTAGCAGGGTGTCTTGCCGCTCCAGGGCGATCCGTAGATGTACGGTTGTGCGTCGTCAAGAATGCGGATGATGGGGTTGTCGTCATTCAGCAGTTCGGCCCCCTCGATATGTTTCATCCATAGTGACACATGAGTGCTCTTGCCCGTACCGCTTTGGGCGGTGAAAGGGTAGGCTGTGTCGCCCAGCATGACACACGAGGCGTGGATGAGCATCGTCTGACGATAGCTGCCTGCGAAGGCATAGACAAGCATCAACGCGTCGTTCAGGCCGAAGGAGCGCATCGTCCAGTCGCCATTCAGGGCACAGCGGCAGTCGGTAAACCGCTCATTGGTAATGAGCAGGCAGCAGTCGCGGTTGTAGATGTCGCGGATGATATATTGGTAGCCGCCGTCGGCTAGCTGGTAGACGACGGTGTCGCCGTTGCCCGTGTCGAAAGTCCTGACCAGCTGTTTGTCCTTGGCAGGTCGCAGCTTGTCGTCGACGGTGAGCGTGAAGAAAATGTCGTCGTCATCGGCCAGAGGTGACTCGAAAGGCAGAAATGAAGGCAATAGCCACATTCCGTTTTTCTCCGATGGTAGGAACTGTAGCCTGACGTTGAGTTCAGCGATGGTGAATGTCCTACTGTCCATCAGCCGACTCGTCGAGGTTGATGTTTGTGAACTTGAATTCGTCCTTAGTTATCATGCGGACGTCATTGGTGGCAGTCTGCTTCTTCTTTCCTTTTGTGTAGAGATTCTTCAGCTTGAGGAATTTCTTCTGCAGGCGGCCTAACTTACGGTCGAAGAAGATGACGCATGTGCGGTGAGGCATCTTCTGCTGTGTCATGTAGTTGCGCAACTGGTTAGAGTATAGGTCGCGTCCCCTCATGAAGGTGTTCTTGTTGGTCAGCCAGATGCTGTCCATCGTCTGAATCTCGGTGAAGTGTACGATAGTGTCGTTGAAGGAGGCGGCAAAGCCGAAGACGTAGACCCGTTGCGGGGTGTTCTTCTTGCTCTTGGCCGTTGCCGTTGCCACAGCTGTTAGGCATACGACAGAAATCAAAAAGTATTTTATAAGTTTCATTGTCCTAAATATGCTTTTAGTATTTTATTTTTTGTGCCTTCGCGCAGTCGGCGTATGGCTTTTTCTTTGATTTGGCGTACCCTCTCGCGCGTCAGTCCGTATTTCACGCCAATCTCCTCGAGGGTAAGTTCCGGTCCGCCGATGCCGAAGAATGCCGTGATGACGTTGCGCTCGCGCTCGTTGAGGATGCGCAGTGCCTGACGTATTTCTGCCTGTAGCGACTCTATGAACAGCTGGCGGTCGGCTGTTGGCGAGCTGTCGTTGACCAGCACGTCGAGCAATGAGCTTTCATCGCCGTCGGCGAATGGTGCGTCGACTGAAATATGTCGCGTGTTGGCTGCCATAGCTTCGTCGACCTTGTCCTCGGGCAGGTTGGTCTCTGCCGAAATTTCCTCGACAGACGGCCGGCGCTCGTTCTCCTGCTCAAACTTGCTCGTCATGCGGTTGATCCTGTTGACCGAGCCCACCTGATTGAGCGGTAGCCGCACGATACGACTTTGCTCGGCGATAGCTTGGAGGATAGACTGCCGAATCCACCAGACGGCATAGGAGATGAACTTGAAGCCGCGCGTCTCGTCGAACTTCTCGGCAGCCCTGATGAGGCCAACATTGCCCTCATTGATAAGGTCGGGCAGCGATAGTCCTTGGTTCTGATACTGCTTGGCTACCGAAACCACAAATCTGAGGTTTGCACGCGTCAGTTGTTCAAGGGCCTTACGGTCGCCTTTCTTGATGCGCTGGGCTAAATCAACCTCTTCCTCCACGGAAATCATATCTTCTTTGCCTATTTCCTGAAGGTACTTTTCGAGAGATTCACTCTCCCGATTGGTAATAGATTTTGTGATTTTTAGTTGTCTCATGGTGGTTTTTGTCAATTGAGGTTTGGCAAAGGTACGGTAAAAAAATGAAACAGCCAAAGAAAAAGGTGAAAAAGTTGTACTTTTCCACCTTTTCTCGTTTTTTTAGCTGTCGTTTTATTCGTTACTCAGAGGTATTGCGAAGTAGCCTTTCTTGCCTGTCGGGTAGATGCCTTGTATGTAGAGGACGGGCTCCTTCGACGTTGATGCTTCCTTCACCACCTTCTGCAGGTCGTCGATGGTCTTGATGCTGTTGTCGTTGATGCGCTGGATGATGAAGCCCTTGGGCAGACCGGCATCCTTCAACTTGCCTCCGCTGACCTTGACCACCTCTAATCCGTAGCCGATGTTGAGCTGTTCTTTCTGCTGGTCGGTAATGGCGCGATATGTGCCGCCGAGCACGTCGATGTCGGCATTCTTCACCACTTTCGTGTTGCCCTGCTGGTTCTTCAGCGTCAGCGTGGCAGTGTGCTTCTTCTTATTGCGCAGGTAGTTGACCGTCACCTTGTCGCCCGGGCGTTTCTGTGCTATAATACCTTGCAGCTCACCGAACTTCGTCACCTTCTGACCGTCGATGTGGGTGATGACATCGCCCTTCTTCATATCGGCATCCTCAGCAGCACCACCTTCGGTAATTTCGGCCACATAGATACCCTCCATCGTACCGAGGTCCACCTCATTGCCCTTCTCCTTCTCGCTGTCGACATAGATGTTGACGTCGGTGCCAGCGATGCCTATCATAGCACGCTGTACGGTGCCGTATTG
>Ga0326512_10003086_pt1 | contig 12251 bp, 20 predicted proteins | sample 1_2617_0518_D_FD_203652 | JGI IMG/M metagenome (GOLD analysis project Ga0326512, IMG submission 203652) | Bovine rumen microbial communities from UC Davis, California, United States - 1_2617_0518 | ecosystem: Host-associated > Mammals > Digestive system > Stomach > Rumen | place: USA... | reverse complement strand
AATCTCACGTAAGTAATCAAGCAACGCGGCAAGACTCCAAGCTGGCGATAGAACTGGATTACTTAGTTTTTTATAATCCTTATCTTCCATGTTTTGATTATGCAGAATATAACTGCCAACTATTGCTTTTGGTAAATTACATACTTCTTCATAATACATATCAGCACTCTCTACTGGAAGTATCTCAGCAAGTTTCTTACTTTGTCCTAAATCAGTATTTGCTTTAATTGTTGCCATAGCTACTTGAGTTTTATTTCTTTTAACATGGGAATTTATTATATACAGATTTAATGTCTTTAACATTAATACTTTCAATAAACGTATTATTACTACCATCTGTATAGTATACAGTAACCTTTTTGTGACCACCATCCGTAGATAGTTCAACACTTGAAACTAAATCCAAGTTAATTTTCACAGATTCTTCATTCAAACAATCTATTTTAATAAAATGTGCCATAATTATTCAAAATCTTTATTGTCTACATAAAAATCTTCATCACACATACTACCATCCAGATAGGTCTGGTATGGGTCTTTGTTAGTACCTAACTGCCACCTGAGACAAGTAAGTCTTTTTGGACAGTTGTCGTTGGCACAAGCTGCTATATCTTTGTTGTGGTATGCCATAGTTATTTCTTTTTAAGTTCTTCAATAAGTGCATCAGCTATACTTACTGCATCCGTTGCTATCATATTCAGTTTATCTCTATCTGCTTCATAAGACGGAGCACATAAAAGACCTTGCATAGCAGCAATCGCAGCATGCTCTCTTACATCTTGCCAATGTCCTTCAGTAGGCATTTCTATAGGCTCAAAGTCCCAATAGTAGTTTAAGTGACTTGGATCTGTATGCTCGGCACCTTGTGAATCAATATAGTACACATAATCAAGTACATCGCTCCTTCTATCAGGGCTTCCCCCATAACAAATCACATCTACTATTTCACCTGTCTTTCTTATTTTTGCTTTCATACTTATTCTACTTTTCCTTTTAATTCGAGTTGAGTTTTAATAAATGCAATTCTATTCTGTAGTTCATTTATAGTAAATTCCTCTGAATATATTTTTATTTCCTCATTAGTTGGTTCTTCATTAAATAAAACCTCCGAATTGTGTAATTTTGCAAACTTATATTTAAGTGCAAAATACTCTCTTATTAAAAGTTGTTTATCCATTTATTGTTCTTCTTTCTGTGCTTTAATCATGAGATTCTACTGCGTAGAATGCTTGCCCACACTCAGGGCAGAGTACAGAATATTCCTTATCTCCATTATCCGTTGTCTGATAAAAATCATTTTTTAAATCTACATGGACACTCTCACCACAAGCAGGGCACCAACATTGCCATTCATCATCAGTATTCCCTTTAAATAACTTTGCTACCATACTCATATAGTTTCTCCTTTCTGTGCTTTAAATCGGTTCAATACTTCTTTATAATAGCCAAGTGTTCCCGTTTCAATATCAATCTTATTAAATTCTATCTCAACATCAACCTCAGCCAAGATGATATCCAACTTCCGTATATCCTCCCATGTCAGCGCAAGGTCTTTTTCTGCCTGGTGGTATCCTTCAATGAAATATGCTTGTTTTACTCCTTGCGTTTCATTAAATACAGAAGCATCCTCACATTCCATTCCAATATATTTCAAAGCCTCCAATCCTTCTTTGTCATTATTTGACATAAGAGGATATTTCTCCAATACTCTTTCTTCTGCCTTACTCATATTATTCCTCTTTCTGTGCTTTTAATCCAAGTTCAAAAAAATGCTTGGCGAATTCAAATAACTCATTTGTCACCTTTTCAGGAATAGGATAGACACCTTCTTCCTCATTACCATTAAATAAATCTTCCATATAGCAATATAAGTTAGAAAGGTTATCTATTTCGTTTTTTATTTCTTTCTCCAAGTCCACTTCTTTTGACTCAATAAATTCAAGTTCACTTTCTTTCCACATCCTCCCATTAACAAAAACAGATTCTTTATAAATGTTTGAGACTTGGCTGTGTTGAGATTCGTGGTAAACATCAACTATCTCACCAGTCTTCTTTATTTTTGCTTCCATAGTTATTTCTTCGTTATATCATACATTCCTTTAGGTGCTTCAATTGCAAGACCTTTTTCAATTAAACCTCTGTAATCGAAATGATTTTTATTGAGCCAATTCACCATGTTTACAGCTGCAATAGGATAAAGCCATCCATCACTATAGAAATCGGTTTGAAGCATGGCAAACTCTTTAGATTCTTCCTCTGTCATACTTGACATTGGACGGAGATAAGGTCTAACATCATCTATATATGCATCCCAATAATAATCAGCATCAAGTCTTACAAATTCTTTTGAAATATCAATTTCTATTATTTTTCCATCATTTAAACCTGCTGCTCCATCATCTACTTGGCATATTACTCCATAAGGCAACCTTGCACAAAGGTCTTGAAGTAATAATAGTAATTCTTCCTGTATCATAATTATTTTCCATTAATTCTTTAAGTTCCTTTTCTCTACGCTCTTTACAGAAACGACAATTACTCTTATGAGCCATAAAGCCATATCATGCTAATACTTCTTTATAAAGGTACTCACAAGAATCAACGATGATTACATTAAATCCATTTTTGATAGCAACCGTTTCGTGAGGATCTTTAACCTCACATCCAATTATTATAGTAGTGAGTATAATAATTAATAATTAATAATTTTTTATTAATATTAAATGCTCTCTTTCTAGCGTTTGCTATCTGTTCCTCTGATACTATTAACCGATTATCAGATTCTTTAGCTTTAAAAATATTAAATTTTAAATTTTTCATACACATATAAGGAAAATAAAAAAAAGAAAGGGAGCATTAAACTCCCAAATTCTTCCAACTTTTTATACAATTAATTTCATCTTTTTCCTTCTTTATCATTTCTTGTAATTCTAATAATTTTTTCTGATAATAATCTATACGTTTTTCTTTTCGTTCTATACGACTTCGAATATCATTATCATCTATATCATAATAAGAAGGATCATCAATGTGCGTTAAACAATCAATATCAAAGAAACCAGTCTCAACAAACTCTTCTTCTCCCTGTTCATTTATAATAGCAAGTGTTAATTCTAAAGATTTTATCCTACCAGATCCATCAGTTGAAGTATCAATATCTTTTATACAAGGAAAATTTTGATCAAAAAGGCTCTTTTTAATATCTTTCAATGAGTTTTTATACTTAATGTGGGTTGGTGATTCCGCTATCATTTTAAGAATAAATTCACGCCAAAATCCCTTTTTACTGAACCAACTATAAAACTCACTAGCTAGCGTATTCTCTTTACTTCGAAGGTTATTTGCTTGAATTTCTATTTTTGCTAATTCTTGCAAACTCTGAACAATATCATTATAAGTTTTCATAATTTCACCCGCTATAAACTCCTCGTTCGATTAAATGTTCTGCCTCACGCTTAAAGTATTTAATCTGATTTGAAGTTAAATTATTAATCCACTCATTACAATACCTAAGATACTTTGGATGATTATTAACTCTAAATCTCCACTCAAGATAACTTTTTATGTTCATAGAATTTTGTTCTAAGATTAATCATAAGTTCATTAACTTTTTCCACATCTATCTTCTCAGGCAAAGTAGAAGCTTCCATTGCTGCTTTCATCTCTTTATCCTTTTCCTCCAAGATCTTAAGAATTTCTTCATAAGTTGTCTGTCCTGTTCTAATTTTCATTAGATAATCAGCATCAATTCCAGTTCTATCTACTCTAAATCCTTTTCCCTGTGCCACCTCAATACCCATGGTAAGAAGTCTCATACTGTGACACATATTCTTAGCATCAAAGTTTTTGTGATCAAGTACTTCTTGGAATCTCTCATTATTCTTCAACTTATTCCATTCCTGCCACTCGGTATATTGTCTACAATAAGTTTGATATCCGTCTTTATAATAAGACACATCAAGGATAGATCTTTCATATTTCGGAATACTACTTAAACGTACTTCATTACTTGTATCAGCTTTATTGACAATGCCTTTATAACCAAGAGGAGCACCGTATTTATCCCAAAGTTTCTTGCCTTCTTTCCAATTAATAAAAGAAGATCCATCAACATCATAAGACATGGTATTAAATTGATAAAGATTATGTCTAAAAAATAACGTTAAGAATGGTTCATCAAATAAATCCTTATTGTTATTTCCATAATTAGTATTTAAATGAGATTCACAATAAGTCTTGAATTCGTCAAAAGTCTTTATATCAAGCTCATTATAGAGATGTCCTCCCCAGTCATAATACATTGCAAAAATGCCAATCATTCTATCAACATTAACAAGCCCACAATATCTCTGATTAAGACCATTTTCTTCAATCCATAATTTAGCTTGTCTCGATCCCTGTTTATATCTGTAAAATATAAAATCTATGATACTTTGTTTAGGACCATCCAATGGTTGAACAATTTTTTTATTCAATGATCTAGCCTTCTTAATTTGCTCCATACTGTATCCCATAAAAGGTTTAAAACATGCTTTTGTAATGAACATATCTCTATTCTTTCTAAGCTCAGCAAATATTGGATGCTCAAATAAGATACATCTCTCTGGGATAAATAAAGACTCAAGTACAGTAGGATTACTCTTTAATAGGAGATCCATAAACTTTTTAAAACTAAACCAGCAGGTATCTTGTTTCTTATCTTTTATTTCTTCTTGATAATCATTTCCAAGACTCATAAGAATATCATAAGGTTCCATATAAACTCCTCCCTTATCGACATCAGAACCAGCCCGATTTAGTCCATAAGCATGACTGCCCCTAATATATTCAAAAAGCAGATAACCGCCGTTTCTTACACTATCAAATGTTAACATATTCTCTTAATATTATTTTGGATTGCGTTCATTCGTTGTTTAACTCTTTTTGCTTGTCGTTGTAATTTACGATAAGTAATATTCTGCCACTTTAAGAAACATTCTTCAAATCTTTCAAGTGCATCCTCTTTATTAATATAAATTTCAGTTTTTACTTTATACTCCCAAGGATCATAAATATCAATGATACTTCCTTGGAGTTGATAAGGAGGATAAACACCTTTTTTCTTATTCATTGGTTTAACAGTCTTAACAAGTCCACTTACTAGTAGCCTAACACTATTAGTAGTTTTGTTATAATCTGAATACACCTTAACCTTATCAATCATATTCCTCTTCAAAGGAAAAACATCAAATTGATAAGCATGAAAACACTTAATGATATAAACATAATCTCCCTTTTTAAGATCCCTAAACGTCTTCTTTTCCATCATTATTACTGATTTCTGGTTTTACTTCTAAATATTTCTTCAGTTCATCCTCTGGTTTAACTCCGGATGGTATTTTATGTGCTAATCCATAAACATTTTTAGTCCAGCCATTAATATGCCCCTTATTGTTTCCAACTTGAACTCCCTTTTGAGGATCAACAGCATAAACTTTATGGGTAACGCACGTTCCTTTAACTTTACTAAATACTACATCTCCAGGAGAACACTCTTCCCAACTAATAGGAGTTAGTATGTGCTTCTCATTACTTTTATATAACGGAAGCATACTGTTTCCTGGCTCACTAGTTAAAATTGTCTCACCATTTTGTAGTCTTTTTATTTTCATTGCTACATATTGATTCATATAGTTTCATATTTAGTTTATTCATACATTATTAAGGTTTTATTACTATAAAAAGAGCAAAAATAAAAGGGAAGCAACTATACTTCCCCAATGGATCTGTTTTCAATCTCAAGTAATTGATCCGCTATATAGCAAATAGTATAATCAGTTCTTATCTTTAATGAATCTATCCACTCTCGAATACTAAATTGCTTTCCACCATCTTCTACGATACGGCGCTTATAATCAATTACCACAGTTCCTGTTTTTGAAAACGAGAACCACTCACTGTGTTTTGTATCAATGCTTCGATTAATATGAGCCTTGATAAAGGTGAGAGCTAGGTCTGTTACATTTCCTAATAACTCTCGATAATGTCTTTTAGCCATAATACTAATACTTAATTTATCTAAATAAATATAGAGAACTCCTAAGTTCACTCTACTTTAGGTACATTCTCTACATATATAAGGATTTCAGACTATATTTAACCGGTTATTTCTCCAAAAGCTGATCCACCATGTCTATTTCTCCAAGCTATCTTAAGTTTTCTTACAACTTCCATATTTGGAGTTTCACATGGATTCTCTAAGTTCTCAGGACATTTCTCGTATTGATCCGGATACATATCTAAGATAAATCTATGAACTGCTTGACTTCTACTAGCTCCAGCTTTACAATGAACTATAAAATGCTTCCCTAAATTTTTTTCTATAAAATCTACCATATCATTCGCCTGCTCTTGAGTTATAGTTCTAAAAACATGACCTTTGTACTTTCTATCTTCTCTGAGATCATCAAAATTAACATTAAATACATCTGGCCCATCTTCTAAGTAATGTTCATTATCATAATCATCATGCTCAGATTCAAGATAATACTTAGCACATTCTGGAGTAGCTTCAATAGAAATATAAGCAATATCTGATTTTCCCTTTAATTTCTCTACTACATGAGGAAATAACGATTTAGGGAACACTAATACATTTTTCTTCTCTGTTTGTCTATTATACCAAACATCTAACATATCTAACCAATCCATATTCAAAAATAAGGAAAAGGATAGTAAAACTACCCTAATCCTATAAAATCTAATATACTTTAAAATATTTCCTCTTTCTTATTGATCTTATGTTCTCGAGTATTTCCTTAAGAACATTATTATGACCAAAAGCCCACTTATAGTTTCCTAGATCCTGAGCTGTCATAAGTTTAATATTATCAACTTCATCATCCTCTCCGCCTCTAGACTTAGTATTCATATTAATACTTCCATTAGCTATATCTAAGAGGATAGACTTATAATCAACCTCAGCTACAAACCTAAAAGTTATATTTTGACGGTTTTCTGTTGGACTACTATTTACTCCAATTGGAATAAGAGACTCTGATTTAAGTCTCAAGCCAAGCTCTTCATAAACTTCTCTTACAGCAGATCCAATAAGATTTTCATCATAATCTACATAACCACATGGAACTGAATAGCATCCAACAAAGTCAGGACAACCTGGCCCTCTTCTTTCGGTTAAAATATGATATACTTTCTTTAATCCAAACCACTTCTTTTCTACAGCAAGAATAATTACACTTACTGCCATACTTCTAGAAATCCAATATTTTTTATTAGTTTCTTTATCTTGATATTGAAAATTTTTCATATTCCAACTAACTGTATTATATCAATATAACTAGTAACACTGTGAACTGTAGGAAGTCCGTACTTAGATGTAAACTTTCTAGTTCCTCCTATAAGATATCTTGTATAAATATCTTCAATTCTTTCTTTAATTTCTTCTGATGAAAATTCTGTTACAATCTCTTTGCTTAAAACTAATGTAATTAATTTCAATATAAGAACCATTATAAATTCTTCAAAAGATATAGCATCATCCTCTAGGATATTATATCTTAAACCACTTCTAATAATAAAAGTATTAGATATGTCATCTGTAACCTCTTTAGCCCTCTTATACCCATCATTGTTGGCTTGATCACCAGCATCTTCCATTAGAATATAAAATAGCTTCGAATACTCAATTTTTACATCTTTTTCAGTCATCCAAATATATCTTTAAATGGTTTTACATTTCCGCCACTAGGAGAATTTTGATCTTCTAAGATTGCAAAACAAATCTCTTCAAAATGCCCTGCAAATTCTGTTTCCTCTAAAACTTTCTTAAAAAGTTGTGCTACATGTTTAGGAGGACAACCATAAGCACCACAGCCAAGAGCACCAAGGACAAGTTTAGAGTGTTCATTAATAAGTGCAATTCTGAGAATAGCTCTAATCTTCCCACACATCATAGTCTCATATTTTGGAAGCATTAGCCCAGTCTTCGGATCAATCTCAGGCTTTTTAACTCCAGGAACACTTATAACACTACAGATATAAGGTCGTTCAAGATAAGAGTATGAAGAGGCGGATTTAAATACACTTACACATGGAGAGTATATTCCACCATATAGAGGAATTGGGTAATGACTATCATCACTGGCCGATTCATAAATTTGTTTTGCATACTCAGGATGATAATAACATAAACTTAAGTAAAGATTACTACGTCTACACAACTCCTCTTCTTGTGCTCTAGACCCTCTAAGTACACCTCCACCAGGGCAGCTAAAGGAAGCCATATTTAGAACAGCGCATGTAGGACCTAATTCACGAGCCTTGTGAAACGTATCTTTATTCTCTACATAAATCTTAGTTTGAGGATAAGTTGGAAATTGCTTATTAGTATTAGTAGCAGGCAAAGTTAAATAAAACTTAGTACCGGCCTCTAACTTAGTTTGATCAAGCTCTATCCAGTCACCATTACTGTTTTCATAACCCCCTACATTAATAGTTTCAAGAGTATCACTAAAAACCCTTGCTAATTCTTCTTTTGTTCTTATCATTGTTAGTATTTAAAATTAAATCCACTTTTAAAATCTGCAATACATTTGGAATAATCAATCTCATATTCGCAGTTTTCTACAATATTATTAGCTTGTTTGAGATCAATTCCCAGATTATTTGCTATATAACTAAGTGTACAAACTTTTCCTGTTTCAGGATTGATAGTATTTCCGGATTGAGGAATAAATATAGCATAATCATCCCCATTCCAGTAAATAATAAAACAGGTTCGTATGTGATTTTCAATTCTCCAACATACAAGATATTGATAACATAAACGATCTTCAATAAATTTATGTAACCCATACCTGGCCTTAAGATCTTTAGAAACAAATTCTGGATACTTATCTGTTAGAAAATTAAATAAAATATCATGCTCATCTTTCCAACTAAGTATTCCAAGAACATTATTAGCATACTTTTTATTAAAACCTGTTATAAATTTATCACTAGGTATTTGTTCTACTAAAAACTTTTCTTGTTTTAATCCTATATTTTCGTTTATATACATATTCCACTAATAAGGATTTTTACTGTCATTAAACTGAGAAAACCTTATTTACGGAAAACAATTTAAATTATTGGAGGGACCGGAGCAACCTCTATAAACTCCGGATAAGTATAAAAATATTAAGTATAAATGAATAGAAGAATTGTAATTGTAGATAGTCAAGAAACACCTGACTATATGAGCTATTTCGGTATAGGTCTGGGAAATGAAATCTACACAACACAGTACTTAGACAGCATGGATGAAGGACCTAGAATGCAACTATTAACTCTAGAACCTACAGATGCTGCTATGTTAGTTGGAGGTGGAGGATTTAAGTATCTGAAACAGTATTATCACTTTGGAGTTCGTTCTGAAAATTATATGGACTGTTCTGAACTCCCTCGACTAAGTATTGAAGGAGGAGCCTTTGTAAAATGTATTACAGAGTTTCCTGATCCTCAAACTGTGAAAGATTTCATGAGTACTGAATTTACACAGGAAATAGTTTATTCAGATTTTAAACAAAGCTTGATATCAACTTATGAGGAAGGTCTTAAATTCATTGAATATATGGATTCACTTCCTGAAGATGAAAATTATGGATTTGACTATGAAACCAGTGGAATGCCATTGGAGCCGAATCTAGTAGTAAGTGGATGTGCAATCTGTACAAAGAAGATTGGTGCTTTTATTAGTTTAACTGATATTAGACATCAAGTTGGAGAGAATTCACCACAGTATCAATTACTACTTCAGAGACTTGGTCAATTCCTGGTAAAAAGAATGAGACATGTCTGGGTATATAATATGCAATTCGAGTTTCAGGTTAGTCATAGACTTCTTGGTGTTGACTTGTACGACCTATGTGATGCTTCTGTAGTAAATGTTCTTGATGGACATCACTTAAAGAAGTACTCCCTTAAGTGGACTGCTCAACGAGTTCTTGGTGTAAATGTCTGGGATACTGAATTTGATAGAATCTCTGATATGATTGACCAAATGATGTTTGATGAGGTTGGTAAACTTAAGAAGGATAAACATAAAGTTCTTAAAATTACACCAGATACTTTCGAACAGACACCAGAATGGCAATACTTAGCACAAAGATATCCTCAAGATATAGAAGAAATGAAGTCTTTAATGCTAGAGTATTGGGGTATGGCATTTATGGTTCCTAGTAGTCGACTTTTAGGATATTACTGTTGTCTTGACTCTTTCTATACTTTAATGTTATATGAAGTAAAGAAAAATGAATATTCAACAGATTGTTGGCAAACCTTTCTTGATAATACACGATTCGGTTGTAGACTAATGGCAAGTGGACTTTATATCGATGAGCCATTTAGAGCTAGGTATGAAAAGTATTGTCATGAACAAATGGCTTGGGCTATTACTTATTGTGCGATGGCTAGATGTTGGATTAAAATGGAAAAACATCAGAAACTAGCAACTAATATTAAACGGTATAAACCCGAAGCAGTATTACTTCTAAAGCAAAATAAATTCCACGGTGGCGATGCAGTTGAAATTGCTAAAGAAATTTTAGTAGATCATATTGACACAATGGATGCTTATACTACTGGAATTAATGAAGGCAAACTGGTTCTAACCTTTGGAAATAAATTTGCTGAGAAATTCATAGACGTAGTTAAAGATGCTATGACTCAAGTAAAATTCAAAGGAAAAATAGATGAAAGTATTGTTCGTAAAAAGAAAATTCTTGGTATAATTGCTCAAGGACTAATACCATTACTTGGGATTAATAAACTTAGCTTAGGAAATAAGCATATTGAGCTAGAGAAATATATGTATTATAAGAGAATATATGACGAACTCTATAAAGTTGCAACCAAACAACTACTAGATATTCATAATGTTCCAGAGACAATATATATCTTTAAAAAGAAATGGAGTTTACTAGAATATTCTGAGTATATTAGTAATATAGCATTTAAATGTAAATCTCCTCAAGAAAATGATGAGATTGCGCTTGAGTTCACTAAACTTTATAAAGCTCAAACTGCATTTCTCACTGCCATGCTTGAAAGTACCCAGCAATTACCTGAAACTGATAAATTCTATAGTTCTAGAGGTATTAACGATATAAACTATGGATTTATGGAATTCATGTCACACTGGGAAAACTATTATAAGAACGGTGTCCATAGCCAACTTTATCCTGATAAAGCCTTTGATCTCGCTTTGAAATTTTATCAAAATCCTAGTGATGATAAGGTAAAGGAAACTTGGACTAATATGAATGGATTCATAGCTCAAACTCAACTGTTCCCAGATATGAATAAACAATATCTCGATTATGAGAAAATGTTTACTCCAGAAGATATGAAAGAGGATTTCTTCTTTATGAGAAAACTTTGTCTAAACTATCTAGTATATAAAAAATATGCTAAACTTGATTCAACCTATGTTGGAAGTGATGGTATGTTCAAAAAGAATAATAGATATGTTATTGAAGGCGAAGATCATATTCCTCTTAGATATGCAGACCCTAATGAACCTGGGGCTATTGAGAAGTGTTTTGTGCATTATGAAGTAAATACTAAGAGCTCTAAAAGATGGAGTAGTGGATTTCACACAATAATCTCGCACGGCGACTGCAAAGATGTATTGTGCCCACCGTATTCGTGGGATGAAAACGGAAATATAATTTATGGTGGAAGTGATCAACTACTAACATATTTTGACATTAACAAAACTAGTGTCACGTAGAAGTGATTCTATGTTAAAACAAACTTACTATATGCTGGAAAAACTTGTTAGACTTATAGTACTAGTAGACTTAGTTACCTACAGTAAAAATCTATAAGGTAGAGTCAATCAGCAGGTTTAAGAAGACAATAATATAAATAATTTAAATTTTAGGTTTATGACGTATAATGAAATTAAAAAATACATAGATGAAAATGGTATTAAGAAAAGAGCAGAGTTATGGAAGGAGAATAGAAAAGTTTATAATAAATATAAAAAACTAAGTAAAAAGGAACAAGATGAACTATTACCTTCAAACATCAATGACTACTCTAATCTTAATACCATAGATGATTTTAGAGATTTTATACAAGAAAATAATATAGTATCAAGAGACGATTTTCGGAGAAGATTTTATGGAGGATATAAAAGATTCTTGAAAATTCTCAGTGAGGAGGAACAAGATGAACTATTACCTTCAAACATCAATGACTACTCTAAT
>Ga0326512_10003083_pt1 | contig 12256 bp, 8 predicted proteins | sample 1_2617_0518_D_FD_203652 | JGI IMG/M metagenome (GOLD analysis project Ga0326512, IMG submission 203652) | Bovine rumen microbial communities from UC Davis, California, United States - 1_2617_0518 | ecosystem: Host-associated > Mammals > Digestive system > Stomach > Rumen | place: USA: California... | reverse complement strand
TTTGCAAGGCCGTTATCCCGATGCTAATCTGGATGACGATGAAGTCTTGAACGGCTTAATTCTCGACGATTACGACAAATACGACAGCGACCTGAAAGACTACCAGGAACGCGAGCAATCCTTTGCAGACCTGTTCGGACGCGACCCACGTAGTGCCAGTTTCCTGACCGCATGGCGCAACGGAAGCAATCCTGTTGTGGAACTTGTTCGTCAGTTTGGCAAAGATATCAAGGAAGCCATCGATGACCCTGAGCGCCAGGAAGAGATAGCAGCAGCCAACGAAGAGTTCGTGCAGCGTGTTGCCAAGGAAAAGGAGCTGGACGATGCTTATCAGGCTAACCTTGCCAATTCTCTTGCAGCCATTGAGAAGCTACAGAGCGAGAACGGTCTGACCGATGAGCAGGTAGATGAGGCTTTCGCCTTGCTGATAACCATCATCAAGGACGGCATCATGGGTAAGTTCACGCCTGAGACCATTGACATGGCTATGAAAGCCCTTCATCACGACTCCGATGTTGCTGCAGCCGAGCATGAAGGTGAGGTACGCGGAAAGAACGGAAAGATAGAAGAGCAATTGCGTAAGAGCAAGAAGGGCGACGGCATGCCCAATCTTGACGGCAAGAACGGAGGACAGGGCAAGCAGAAACCCCGTAAGAGTCTTGGCGCACTTGACAACTACGGAGACAACAACCTGAATATCTGGGAGCGTGGCAATGAGAAGCGCACACCAAGAGGTTAATCAATTCTTACCATATTCAACAACTTTAAAAAACAAAATCACATGAAGAAAAGAATTTCAAGCATGATGATGAGCTTGATGCTCACATTGTTCGCGCTCCTGTTGGGAGCCAGCTCAGGTGTGATGGTGGCCGATGCCTCCAACCTCCCAGACGCGGGTGTCTCTACAGGTGGCGACGGTGGTAACGGCAACAATCCTGCTGGTATTGCCACAGAATCAGGAGGCCGTCAGGAAGGCGACCCCGAATTCTACACGAAGGACATCGATCAGCGTATCATCAAGATTCGCCCGATGGCAACCCCAATCGACCAGATTTCACGCTATGCCAAGGCACAGAAGTCTGACTCCTTTGAGGTTAAGTACTACAGTGTAGGCACACGTCCCATCAAGTGTACCACCACTGCTGCTGTATCTGCACAGGATTCAGGTGCCAGTGTTGAGCTGCCCGTTGACGATGCCAACATGTTCACTCTCGACGACACCATCCGCGTGGTAGGTGTAAAGGGTAAGTACAATGACAAGGGCGTTGCCTATGACCCAAACGACGAGAACACTCCCGACCTGGTACTTTGTGTGTGCGGACGTAATGAGTCCACCTCTATGCCCGTCGTTTACGCTGTAAACGGTAACAAGGACAGCAATGATGCCACTATCTGGCTTCCTGCTATCGCTAAGGGCACTACGCTGGTACGCATGGGTAAGGCCTGCGGTGAGCTTGACGTACAGACTGGTCGCTTCAACAACCTTCCGACAGCAGAAATCCAGTACTGCCAGAACTTCATGATTCAGATTGAGCAGTCTAAGTTCGACGAGATTGCAGAGAAGGAAGTAGACTGGACTTTCAGTGACATTGAGGAAGACGGCATCTATGACATGCGCCTTGCTCAGGAGAACACCTATCTGTTCGGTGTCAAGAATGTCATCTACCATCCCACCAAGGACGGCATGGCAACATGGTTCACAGGTGGTATCTGGTACATGGCAGGCAAGGACATCGAAGTAGGCGAGTGGGATTCCACCGAGCAGAAGGCTGTCATTACTGACGATAACCTTGTAGACATCTGTAAGGACCTCTTCGTAGGTACAGGCATTGGCAACAAGCGTAAGATTCTGTTCTGCGGTAGCGACATGCTCAGTGCATTCTCTAAGATTAAGAGTGACAAGTTCCGCTTGAAGGATACCGTGGAGGTATGGAACCTGAAGTTCAAGAGTTGGGATACCGACTTCGGCGAGGTACTTACCATCCATCACGAACTGCTGGATGCCAACGGTATGAGCGACTGTGGCTTCGCCATGGACCCCGAATACCTGACCAAGAAGACTCACGTTTCATGGGGACGCAATATTCTCGACCTGAAGAAGGCTGGTATCCGCAACACCCATGCTGTAGTCCTGCAGGAGGTAAGCTGTCTGTATCTTCGTTATGCAAAGGCTCATGCACGTATGCGCCTTGCAGCTGCTGCATAGTCAATCATATCATCATATTATCATCATTCAAAAGGGGAGCGAGAGGGGTGACCGCTCGCTCCTTTTTCTAACAAAACATAATCTATGTATAAGTTCAGAGCAAAGACCCACATAGGCATTACCGTTAACGTAAAAGGCGGTCATGTTCACATCACTTTCACGGAGCTTACAGGCGGTGGAAGCATATACACAACCGAGAATAAGGTAATAGCCGAAGCGCTCCGCAAGCATCCCAAGTTCGGCAAGCTGTTTACCGAACAGGAAGTGAAGGAAGAGACTGCGAAGCAGCAGGAGCTGGAACAGAAGAAAGCAGATGACCGTGCCAAACAGTCCATCAAGGAATTCGCATGTGTAGAGGATGCCAAGGAGTATATGGCAGACACATTCGGCATCAGCCGTAGCAAGCTCCGCACCCGTGGCGACATCGAGAAGCAGGCGACAGGACGTGGCGTTACCATCCAGTGGACTGACAAGAAATCCGAGACACCATCCGTTGATGATGCTGATGAAACATCCCAGCAGGAAGGTGAGTCCCAGCAGGAGGAACAGGATGAAGAAAGCGGTGAGTAATGCAGCTGTGCAAGGTAAGCGAACTGGTTAAGGCTGTCAGGTCGCTTCTCGACGAGGGCGACGGCAAGGAGCTGAACAAGCTCGATGACACCGAGACCCTGAGACTTGACGAGATTATCCAAAGCAGGCTCATAGAGAGCACCCGCCACACCCTTGCCACAGCTCCGTTGAGCATGATAGGTGCAGGGATGGAGTTTGGAGAGACCGTCCACTGGTACAAACAGGAAGGTCACGGAGCAGGCTATGTGCTGTTGCCCAAGGATTTCCTGAGGCTTGTCACTTTCCAGATGAGCGACTGGCAGAAGGAGGTTCACGACCCGATAGCCGTCACCAGTCAGGAATACCTTTTGCAGCATTCGCGGTTCAGCGGTGTGAGAGGATGCCCTGAGCGCCCAGTCACAGCACTCATCAACCTGCCACAAGGTATGGCACTGGAGTTCTTCAGCTGTACGGGAGGCGACGGGACCTACGTCAGACAGGCCCAATACATTCCCTATCCTCGCACTATCAAGAAACGCATCTACGTACCTCCGCTATGCCAGCGCTTCGTCATCATCCGTGCAGCGTACCTTACTGCATTGACCATGCGACGGGACGCGCTTGCCAATAGACTACTACAGAATAACAAAGACATCTTAAACGACCAACTTACAAATGAGCACGCGTAACATCGGAACATACCCCAATATGGATACCCTCTGGGAGGCATACCCCGCAGGAGGACTTGCGGGCGACATTGCCACGGTCAACGGGACGGAATATCACTGGAGTACCGCTACCAATAGCTGGGTAACGGGAACACCAGAGCAGGAGAGCAGTCCACAGAGCAACACCACGGCAGACACCACCGTAGCATACCAGGTGGACGATCTGATGAAGAGCGTGCGCATTGTGCTTGACAACAACATGGCCAGTGATACGCTGTCAGCCCTTGGCGACATCGATACGCTGAGCCTTGATGAGATAATCAAGAACCACCTCATAGAGGCAGTCCGTTCTGTGGAGATGAATGCTCCACTGTCCCTGTTGGGAGGTGGTACTACCTTCTTCGGAGAGACCATCACCTGGTATCAGCAGGAAGGTAAGGGTAGCGGATATGTACATCTTCCCGACGATTTCCTGAGACTTATCATCTTCCAGATGAGTGACTGGCAGCGCCCCGTCTTCGAGGCCGTCAGCCCGCAAGACCCCCGCTATAACATGCTACGCAGCAGATACGCAGGGGTAAGCGGTTGCCCTGAGAAACCGTCGGCAGTGCTGGTGAACATGCCCATAGGTATGGTGCTGGAGTTCCATAGCTGCGTAGGCGGTGCTGGCACCTTTGTACGTCAGGCTTCTTATATACCTTACCCTAAGATAGAGGATGAGGCTATCGGCATACCCTACCAGTTGAAAGAAGCCGTCATCTATTTCTGCGCTTATCTGACAGCGACCACCACACAGGACACTGAGCTGGCAGAGAAGCTGCTTGGTATTTGTAACACCATCCTCAGCAATAATCCAGTATGAGTAGAAGACACCTCGGCAGCTTTTCCGACTTCGACGCGCTATGGAAGAAGTTTCCCGCAGGAGGACTTGCGGGCGACTCCGTGACGGTTGACGGTACGGACTATGACTGGGATGAGGTGCACAAACAATGGAGAGACCCTGAGGACACGGGAGCACGTATCACGGAGACCGTTGACGGAGACCTGGACGTATATAACGACCTACGCGTAGGAGGCAGGATTAAGAAGGAAGGTTTTGACGATACCTATGCCCTGCTTGCTGGTGGTGGTGTGATACCCCTTTCAGACCTTGTCATCGATGAGCAGGACATCGATGAGCAGACCGTCAACAAATACCTCTCCAAGTTACGCGATGACATAGCCAGGGGAAGGATAACCTTCACGAAAGGTTTTGTGTCGCTGATGACCTCACTGTTTGGCAACTTCACACGCATAGCGAACGGTGACGGAACGGACAATGGAGCATCCATCAGTCCTGACGGTACAGGCGACTTCGTGAACCTGATAGTCAGAGGCATGGTAAGAGGCTCACTGACGGTGGAAGAGTTGTTGAGCATCAGAGACATGCTCTTTACTGGCACCATCAAGAGCAAAGACGCACAGGGCAGGGAAGCACGAAAGGGCTTCATGGACGGCTACGGCATCTTCATGGATGCGGCAGAAGGACTGATAGAAGCAGATGGCATGAATGTCCGTGGCTTCCTCAGAGTGATGGAGCTTGTCATCAACCGCTTGCAGCTGATGGAAAGCGACTACTCGTTTACGGAAGGTGGTACTGTGGAGCACGTGGACGTTACGGCAGACAGTAGACAGCTGGTGTTCTGGATGCACAAGACGCACGACAACGACCTCACACCATTCTATTACGGTGACATCATCTACGCGAAGGTCAACGACCTGCTGAGTCATGGCAGCTTCTATACCTGTTGGTTCAGAGTCGTTGACGTGAACTTCGAGAACAACACGCTTACCGTAGTACCCTACTTAGGACGGGACGGAGGCGGTGCTATAGTGCCAGGTGGTACGAACTTCACCCCCAAGGGACATGCCATCACCACTGACTATATTCCCGTGCTGTTACAGGAGAGGGCGAGTTACCCCGACGGCTACGACACGCAGATGAACGTGACACGTCACGGCAACGTGGCAGACGGAGTAGACCCGTCAACAGGTCTTGTGGACGAACATATCATGGAGAGTCAGAAAGGCCGTCAGCAGGCATGGGTGCTGTCAACGAGCGACAAGCGACTGACTTTCTTCTGGAACGTAGACCAGCCTATCATCAGGGAAGACAACTATTCGCTGTGTCTTGGCATTCTTCCCGATCTGAGCGTACTGCCATCGACCCGTGACAAGTCAATGCCGTCACTGTACATCAATACGCTGTTCTATGAGCACATGCACCATATCCACTATCCTGCCCGTATCGTAAAGGAGGACAGGGGAGCGTGGACGCTGCACCCGACAGTGGTATATACTGGACCCAGTGGCGAGTATGTTGCCGACGGAACACTGGACGATGCCCTGATAACAGGATGGGCAGGAACCTATACGCAGGGAGAAGAGATAGAGGAACCCTACCATTTCGAGCACCTGACGAAGAATATGTGGCTTACATACAGGTTGAGTACATCATACTCGGATTTGAGTGATGAAGACTTGTATGAGAAGATGATGACGGAGTGGCATCTTGACAGGGAGACCAGCAGGGTATGGAACGGCAGCAAACTGTGGGAGTGCCTTGTTGAGGCTACCACTGAGGAACCTGTATGGAACTGTAGCGACTGGCGACTCATAGGTGGTCAGACCCTGTATTACGGAGAGCTTACTACCAGTAACGGGAAAACATTCCGCAATGGTGATGTGGACACCATTCTCACGATGCACGTATGGCATGGTGATGAAGAGGTGACGGGGCAAGTGACCGAGCTTCCAGACTACACCATCCTTTGGAAGCGCTATTCAGGCTACAACCCCTTGACGGAAGAGTTCACGCAGCAGAGCGAAGACCTTTCCTGGACTCCTACTGTCATCGGTGCCAACAAGATCAGGCTGAGACGTGGTGACATGGGCAGCGGGTGGATGATAGACTACAGGATGGTTCTGATACGATGCGAAGTAAGATTCGGAGTTGACGGCAAATCCGTAGAGATGCCAGCCGACTATGTGTTTTAATATAATGAGACGAATATATGAAAAGAAGTAGGACTAATACAAGCCAGCAGGTCTTCGATGCCCTGAGCATATCCGCTGAGATAACCATCCTTGGAGGCAGTCTCAGACAGATGTTCTATACAGCCCAGAAGAGCTACGAGGATGACCGTAAGTGGATACCCTGTATCCTGGGAGGCTACGTCTTCGTGAATGACCCAGCAGGAGTGGTGAATGGTGAAGTAGCCTTGTCAGGCATTGAATGGTACAACCAGACTCCCGTCGATGGAGACTATTCAACAGGACGCATTGTCAATCCTTCGCAGGAAGTCCTTGACGATACCGACACCTACGACCCTGAGACAGGAGAGATGACCCATGAGGCAGCCTGGCGCAGTGTTGACTATCTGATAAGCGACGGTTCAAACAGTGAGTGGTGCAGCGGTGTTCCTGCCAACTGTCTGATAGTGCACAAGAACGTGCCACAGATGACTTCCGTAACCGTCTTTGCCGTCTTGAAGTTCGTTGATACCCGTACAGCCCTGACAATGCGCGTCCTACGTCATGTGGAGTTCAGCACGGAAGCCTACAACAACGACGAAGTGATGATAAAGGGAGATTGTGGTGACGAGATACTCATTGACCCTCTTTCACTTCCCGACACAGTATCTGAAGGTCAGCGACTATTGGATATTCCCTGGATGCGCACCGTCAATGTCCAGCTCTATGGAGCAGAGGGAAACATACCAGATGCCAAGGCATGCTATCTGTGGATGACGGAGGACAGCACGGCAGCTATCGGATGGAGAGAGTTCACGGCTGACGAGAAGCAGGTAATGAGCATCACTGGCGAACAAACCAAGACCATTTCCCTAGATGTGCGCATGGTTCATGGCGAGCTTCGCCTGCGCTGCTATGGCTACAGACGTGACGAGGGCGACCCGTGGAGCAGTCCTCTTACCCACGACGATGCCCCCTTCTATGACATGCAGTTTACCATAACCCTCAACGATACGCTGTATGCAGTGCCAGTCCAGCACATGGGAGCCAGTCAGAACCCTGACATGCATGGCTTGTGTGCCTACGAGATGAATATCCGCTATAACGGCATTGACGTTCCAGAAAGCAAGCGTGACCTGTTCCTTGTACACTGGTGGACCCAGGACAGGAAGACAGGAACGAGGTACGACATGGGCTGGGGTCCTAATATTCTGTTTGTTCCTGCTACTTACGGATTTGACTATCTGGAAGGTTTCTCCACCTTTGCCGATGTATGGTGCTACAGCCATCATGCCATCGTGAAGAGTGGCAGTGATGTTGTGAAGCAGGACGGAGAAATCGTCATATCACCAGTATATGAATAACTAATAGGTATATAATATGTACGTAATCATTGAGAAGGAGAAACTGCCTGAGCAGTTCCAAACACGCCATTTCGAGAAGATGCCCGACGGACGTTGCATTGTCAGCGGACGCGAGGCCAAACAACTGGGGACACTGGAAGGTGCCACCATTGCGTTCACATCAAACGAGCTTGCGAAGCTTAGGGCACACCAGGCAGTAAAGAAAGGAGAGTAAACCATGGGAAGAGTTAATGCAGGCCTCGTCGTAGGAGGCATCATAGATGGTACTACCATCGTCTACGACATTGCAGTGGTTGAAGGTGACGCAACGCCCACCTCGCTGTTACAGTTCTTTGATGAGGCGAAATGCCTTCCTGACTGGGCAAGCATCTGGACTAACAGGACATCAGATGCCCAGTCCGTGAATTCCCTGCCACGTATCTTCATCCGTGCATACGATACCAGCACAGGACAGGACGTTACGCACACCGTCAATATTACCAATGTCTATTACAACGGCAGTCTTGTAGGATGGGACAGCAATGGGATTTCAAGTAGCCAAGGCGGTGTTCCTGGCATGCTTAAGAAGCTGGGTACGGACAGTGCCTACACCATTACCTACAACGGACACGCACTGCAGAGCGTAATGATGATAGGTAACCCAGCAAGCGCCCTCTACAACCCAGATGATGACCGTATCTCATTCGACGGAACGGTAGTGTCTGGCGGTGGTCAGATAGCTTTCAGTGGTATCGGCACAAACCTGTCCATCCGCGAGATCAACGATGCCAACGCAGGCTACTCAGTAGAGCTGCTTGTTCCCGTCACTGTTGCCAAGTTCATCATGACTGACAACAACAACGCAGTACAGCCCACGCAGCGCTTAGCCCGTCTGTATTACAACGGTTCTCCCGTCAGCGTTGCCAGCATGACAGGCATTCAGTTCAAGTTCTACGACATCACAGGACCTACCGAAGTGCTTCTCACCAATCAGTCTGATGGCATTACTATCGGTCAGAGTGCCGTATCAGGAGACCTGATTACCATTGGACCGTCAGCTGTAGACAGCCTGATGACCCTACGCTGCAGAGTCCTGGATGCGAACAATAATGAGCTGTGCAGCGATACGTCGGCTATCTATGACCTTAGCGACCCTTATTCCGTGAAATGGGTGGTAGCCGATGATACGTCAGGTACTAACCCCATACCCTACACTGGAACGGAGCCACGCTTGGATTTGCGTAGCGGTCAGACGAAGTACATCTTCCCAAAGCTGCTGACTGACAAGGGTGATAGCTTCCCAGCTGGTTCTTCGGCAGCCTCCGTCACATGGACGTTCAATGCCGATGATGCCATTACAGGCGACCCGATCAGTGACCTGCCTGGCGTTCCATCCAGTTCTGGGCAGACCTATTGCTCCATCAGCTATAGTGATGTGGTGATAACAAATGCAGCTGGAGACAGGGCAAAGCGCCCCGTGATTATCCATGCGCAGTCATCGGAGTTTTAACAGGTTGCCGTGACACGGCAACATACATAACAAAGAAAAAGATAAAGACATGAGAGCTTCAGGAGCTTTGATATGCCAGGGAATACTCGACGGTAGCAACGGTACTGACGGTTACAATACCGCCATAGTGTCGTTGTACCGTCGCTCTGCCAGTGTACTCACGAACAGCGACCGTCCGACAGGACAGCTTACCTATACCTTCAGCACAGGCGAGGTTACAGGTCAGGCATCGTATTTCAACAGCTGGAGCCAGTCGATACCCGCAGTGTCAGCAGGTACGAAGCTCTATGTGATCATGGCAATTGCCCGCAGTCAGAGTGGTACCGACGGGATAGCCACGACAGACTGGAGTACACCTGTAGAGTATGTTTCAGACGGCACCAGTTCCGCGCCAGTCTTTATCTACAAGCGTTATCCGACACAGCCTACTGACAAGCCAGCGGACGGAGCTGTGTACACCTTCGCCACTGGAGCCTTGACAGGTACACTGAATGGCTGGAGCACGAATATTCCTGCCACTGACAACAACCACTATCCTTGCTGGGTACGTCAGGCAATGGCAGTAAGCCGTGGAACTACCGACACGATCAATGCCGACGAGTGGAGCAATCCGGCTACTAAGTTGGTAGAGGATGGTGCCAGCATCACCAAGAAGAGTGAGACCTATCGCTATGCCACCAACAATACAGGTGTTTGCCCTGCTGCAAACTCTGCTGACTGGAGTACCACGAAGCCGACATTGCAGAAAGGCTACTGGCTCTTTACTGAGACCACTATTACATGGAGCGACGATAGTACAACCGTGCTCTATACAGCAGAGCGCAATCCCAATGATGGTGTGTCTGGACAGGACATCATCGTAGATGGTGCTACTGTAATGAAATACTATGTTGGTGACAACAACTCTACTCACCCAGCAGAGGACAGCAACGATTGGAAGGACTTGAGTCAAGTGACGCAGACCAAAGGAAAGTGGCTTTGGAGTAAGGCTACTACCTATTATCGCAAGGCTTCAAGTTCTGCAGGTGCTCACGATGCAGGCTATACCGTGACTTACAATGTCACCTATATTGCTTTGGATGGTAATACACCAGAGGCAGCGCGTGGCATTGAGAGTGTTACGGAATACTATAAGGCTACCAATAGCAGCTCTGCAATGTCTGCACCAACGAGTGATGACGGTTGGAGTACCGACCCGAACCTCTCCGATTTGACAAACAAGTGGGGTGAGAGTTACAAGTATCTCTGGAACTTTGAGAAGGTGACTTATAACAAGGCACCCCTCGTAGAGCGTACCATTCCGCAAATCGTGGCCATCTGGACTAAGGATGGTGGTACTGGTGGAGCTGGGCGTGGTATAGACTCTATTCAGAACTACTATAAGGTAACAAATTCCTCTACCGCCCCATCGAAGCCATCAACTCCAGGCACAGGCGGTTGGAGTACTACACCTACAGCACCGGGTAAAGGTCAATACCTGTGGAACTATGAGGTTATCACATGGATCAATCCATCTGGCACTACGGAAACCGACGTTCAGATGATTGGCTATGCAGGTACTAACGGTGCTCAGGGTTATAGCATTGCTCTGACTCTGATTAGAAACAACCTCTACACCGATGCCAACTGGAATACCTATGCAGCGATAGGCCATAACGAGAGCTACACAAAGAGAACTGGCGATAGCGACCTTACCGCCTGCCGTGTTGGTGACTACTTTGTGGTTACTGGCTCGTCGAGTGATACAGGAAAGAAGCATACCGCCATCTACAAATGTACCAGTGTCGAATCAAACATCATATATGGTGATTGTGTTAGTCATACAAACGATGGTGCAAAAGGTGATAATGCCGTTACGTATGACATCGTACTCAATACTGCATGGGCAAAGGTTGATACAAATGGTTGTATTACAGCAAGCCTTGCTGGTACGGCCTATAAAATCGATGGTAGCACGCGTTCTGTACTCCCAGGCGCGACGATAAGATTTGGCTATATACTAAATGATAGCAACACTTATACAGAAGAAGCAGCTGACAGATTCGGAAACTTTGATGCAGGTACTTGGTTTGATGGTCATTACCAAAGTGATTACGCCAAAGGCTCCAACAATATATTTGCAGCCATCGTTATCGACGGTTCCGTCAAGTGCGTCAAGTATGTAACGATTGCCAATCAGGGAGCGAAGGGTGACACGGGTCGCATGTTCTATCTTGCAGGTGAGTGGAACAACTCGACGCGGTATACCCGAGACAGTAAAGTGTGCCCCATCGTACACTGCAAGGTTAGTGGGGTTACGGAAGAATACTGGTATCTTGATGCAGCTTCCGCACAGGGGGACAACCAGAAGCCGGCTGACGGATCGACTATCTGGAAGAAAGCAGAGAATTTCGGAGTCGTGCTTACGGAGGCACTGTTCACTAACTTTGCGAAGCTGGGTTCTGGCATAGTCAGTGGTGACTGGATAATTTCGACCTATGGAGAGATTGACGGTGACGATTACGACGAAGATGATACTTACAATGGAATACTTGGATATTTGTGGTTTGAACCCAATTGTCCACACTCACAGACGCAAACAACCAGGACTATCAACGGACAGACTGTGACAGGTTATAACTTCTTGCCCGTTTACGCCGTGAACCTGAAAACAGGAGAATGCTACATGAACGATGCCTATGTGAGTGGCACCATAAATTCGTACAGTGGAAGAATAGGAGGTTTTAAAATAACTTCAAGCGCCATAAGCGCCAACAACGGCAATATAGTACTTAACGCAAATGGCAGTGCAACTTTTAAGAATGTGACAGCAGAAGGTGTCATAAAGGCCACCTTGATATATAGCCCAACTGCTAATGCTGCTCAGGGCGAATGGAGTATTGTACCATCTTTCAACAATCCGTCTTGCTATTTTTGTATGCCTGGTTGGGAAGGTTCAACCATTGTCCTGCCTGACCCCACTACTTAT
>Ga0326512_10003082_pt1 | contig 12259 bp, 17 predicted proteins | sample 1_2617_0518_D_FD_203652 | JGI IMG/M metagenome (GOLD analysis project Ga0326512, IMG submission 203652) | Bovine rumen microbial communities from UC Davis, California, United States - 1_2617_0518 | ecosystem: Host-associated > Mammals > Digestive system > Stomach > Rumen | place: USA... | reverse complement strand
TGCATACAATTTAATAGCTTACAATCTGTCGCTCCCGCTCCGCTCGCTGCGCTCGCTCAGTCGCTGACGCTCCCTCACTCACTCGCTCGCTCCGCTGTGCTCCTGCTACTGCTCCTGATCCAACGTTTCACGTGAAACCTAAATAGAGTACAAAAAATTGTACTAGCAATATGCACAATAAAATTATAAATCTTTGTGCAATATTATTAACTATAATATGATAGTATTATTACAGTAACAAACGTACACGTAAAGGAGGTTTTACTATGACTTATCAGCAGAAGACAGCACTACACGTAGCATTTAGGTTTTTGCGTGAAATGAAATATTTAAAACAGACAGGAATAGCGCACAGTGTTATTATTGAGATGTGGTTAAGCGAGTTAATCACATTTAACACTAAAAATATACTTGTTAAGTGGTTGTATATGTAGGAGGTGCAGTATGGACGCAAGCGACAAGATCGAGAGCATATTAACAGTATTAAAAGATTGCAGCAACAATAGATTAATGGATATGGCTATTACAGAGGCCGAAATAATACAAAAATCACTATTCAGCGACCGAGTTATAATAAAGCATATGCGTGCGTTAGAGATCATACTAGACGAGCTTTATGCGCGCTGGGATAAATGGGAGGCTTAATATGGATCATGTACTACAACTCAACAACGACTTAGCTATAATACGATACCACGCAGACCGCAAGCGAGCAAACTATACTTACAGATACGTTGTCATAATGTGCACACACTTAGTAGACACGCTCGCCCAGGATATGCAGCTATACACCGAGTATTATAAAAAGCTCTGTGATATACTTGACTACACAGGTATGCGCAGTAAATGCGCAGAGTATTACAAGTTTTATGACAAGTGCTCTAACTATTATAGAGAATGGAGGCGCGCATATGACAGTGGAAGAGTTTTTTAATAAATATAAAACTGTTTGCAGTATGTATAACTGCAATAAATGCCCGCTAAACGAGAAATTTAACACTATAGACAATATGTGTATAAAAACTAACGATCTTTACCCAGACGGGTTTACACTTGAGAATTTAAACGCGCTCATATTAAAAATAGAGGAGGTAATTGCTAAATGCTAATTAAACTATATGTCACAGACGACGTAACAAAAGAGACACTATGTCGTAACCAGCTTAAGCTAAATACACAAAAAGGTATTATAGCAGTGCTAGACAAGCCTTATAATTACATATCATTTACTTTTAATACGGAATTTTTAACCGCTATCAGGGTTTACAACGATAACAACGCCTTAATTTTTGGAGTAAATACAATAGACAGGACATACTACAACGCGATCCCGACGCGCTTAAAAACACTAGCAGATTTTTGTAGCAATCTTTGTAAAGGTTTACATAAATCAAACTTTACAGATAACCCCGACTTTATTTAGGAGGTGACTATATGAGCGACAATAACAATATCCGCGCTGATCCTTATTTAATCCTACGTTACTACATTAACCGACAAGCGATAAAAGACCTCACAGATATGAAATCACGCGACAACGCGCAGTTCTTAACCGCTTATTTGCTAAATAACTATATAGACAATGAGTACCAAATGCAGAGGATTATAACGCTAGCATTAACGAGGAGGTTTTACAAGTTGTTATTGAAAATAGCAAAGGAATTAGATAGAATGGAGGCAAAAGTAAATAATATGCGTATGACATTAGATGATTTATTTAACGACATGGAGCAGGCGGCCGCCGACGTTAAGACCTTAAACGCTCTTAACAACACAACAAACGAGGCGGATAAAATAGAGGAGCAGCTTGACGAGCAGAACGAGAACGCAGACGAGATCGAGGACGAAAACGACGAGATAATACCAGAAGAAAAAGAAATCAAGGAGGATTAAAAACATGGAAATTATCACAAACACAAACAACTACACAGGTAAGGAGCTTTATAAGCTCACAAAGAGTAACAGCGTAAAGCGTATGAGCGATATAAGCGAGGACGCAGTAGTAACCGTTAACGGATACGTTGCATACGTTGACGACGACAGCGAGAACACTATCACCGCTATTGATACACCCGATGGAGCATACGCTACAAACTCTACTACGTTTTCTAGAACACTTAGCGAAATTGTAGAGATTATGGGCGAGTTTCCTATCGATATTAAGGTAGGCCACGGAGTCAGCAAAAACGGTAGATCGTTTATTTTTGCTGATCTCGTATAGTAACTATAGTTTGTTACTTTAACTTTTAATTTTTTAGGTCGATTATGGGCGCGTGCTTATCAGGTGCGCGCCTATTTTATAAGGAGGGTATAATATGCGAACACCCTTACAACAGTTAATGCGTAAAGCTAACGATATTTTACGTTATGCTGAGAATAACCACCTTGAAACGGACAAACTTGCGACAATAAAACACGCGCTCGAGATGCTTAACAAAAACGACAACGTAAATAAAAAAGGTAGGCAAGACAGATTTGCTGATAAGATAATAAAAGATAACGCAACCGCTGAGATATACCAGGCGCTCGCTCAGGACTTAATAGACAACGCAAACTTACCACAGATATTCAAAAAGCAGAGTTGGAAAAAATACGGACTAGACAAGCAGGACTATTTAGACTTAATAGACAAGACACAACAAGTAAAAGTACACTCGCTCGAGTCGTACGGCTTAACCTCCGAACAGATCCGCGATATATATCAGTTGACGAGGGGCGCGGGTTGGGACAATGAATACGTAAACGACATTATACACGAGGGATTAATGCAAGCTATGACAGACCAAAAAGTAAACGGTTATGCAGAGATTAACCCCGACAAGCTGAGCAACTTTATTAAGGACGAAATATACAAACGTTTAGAGGAGTAGTTTATATGGGTGATATGCAGCTTATCACAAAGCCCGAACAGATACAAAATATATTAAACCCAGTAGTAAAGCGAACCAAACGAGGCGAGGAGCTATACAACGATACTATCTATACGTTTGATATAGAGGTTACTAGCTTATTTAAAATAAACGGAGAGTGGCGGGTATTTGATTACAATATACCCGCTAGCTCGTACCGTGACATAGAAAAAGCAAGTTGCGTTTACGCTTGTATGCTAGGGGTTGAAAATGATATCTATTTGTTTAGGGACTTTTCATTATTTGAGGACATATTAAAATATTTAAAACAAAAAGACGGTTATAGGAATATAATATACATTCATAATATGGCATATGAGTTTCAATTCATGCGTATGTTTTTAAACAAATATACTATAGAGAATATGCTAGCTAGCGCGCCACATAAACCGATAGCGTTTTATGTAAAAGAGTTAAATACAGAGTTTAGATGCAGTTATAAGCTCACAAACCTATCACTCGAAAAAAGCGCAGAGAAATATACAAACGTTAAAAAAGCGGTAGGAGACTTGGACTATAACAAAGCGCGATCACCGCTAACAAAGCTAACCAAAAAAGAGCGCTATTACATGAAAATGGATATTAGAACGCTATACAACGTTATAGTATGGTTTAAAAAAGAGTATAAGCACGTTTACAACATACCATACACGCAAACGGGCGAGGTAAGACGCGAGCTACGCGACAAGCTCGACTACTGGTATTTTAAACGACAACAAGAGCTAGTTCCTGATAACACAACGTATTTATATTTAATGCAGGCGTTCCAGGGAGGTATAACACACGCTAACGTACTTTATGCTAATAGGGTATTAAAGGATATATGGACAGTTGACGAGGCTAGCGCGTACCCCACCATGATGCTAACTAAACAATATGCAAACGGGCGTTGGTATGAGTACCGCTACAACGATTTTATTCATATGCGCGAGTATAAGTGTTTTGTGCTGCACTTGAAAATATACGGCCTCGAGAGTAAACTATTTAATCACTATTTGAGTACGTATAAATGCTTAACACAAAAAGGACTAAGGAGCGACAACGGGCGCATAGTAAAAGCGGATTATATCGAGATCATAATAACCGACGTTGACTACGATATGTTACTAAAAAGTTACAACTTTGTTAATATTGAGTATATAAAAATAATCGGAGCAAATAAAAAATATCTCGATAAGCGTATACTTAAGTATATACTTGATCTTTACAAACAAAAAACAGAGCTAAAAGGGGTACAAGGCCAAGAGGACTTCTATATGAAAAGCAAGCAAAGGATTAACAGCTTGTTTGGTTGCTCCTGTACACAGGTTTTGAACCAAGACACATTCTATAAAGATAACGAGTGGGGGCGCTACTGTGCTACGGATATTAAGAGCGAGTTTGTATATAATAAGCTAAACGAGTTACGAGAGTCATATAGTATATTGTTTAATTATTCAACAGGCGTATTTGTTACAGCTTACAACCGCGCTGCGCTCTGGTCACAGATCATAAAAAATGATATGAACGTTGTATATTATGACACTGACAGTATAAAGACAACACGCGAGATAGATTTTTCAGAGTATAACAATCAGATATTAGCAGAGTGTAAAGCAAGCGCGGACGCTAACAACCTAAATATAGAAGATTTCGCGCCCGCTGATCCTAAAGGAATAAAGCACCCGCTCGGAGTATTTGAGAGCGAGGGAAAAGCCGACGAGTTTATAACGCTCGGAGCTAAAAAGTATTGCTATAGGAAAAATAACACGCTTAATATAACTGTTAGCGGTGTACCAAAAATCGCAGTTGACGCACTCGACAACAACATTTATAACTTTACTAATGATTTTACTTTTGACTATGAGCACGCGAGAAAAAACACGCACTGTTACACAGAACAGCAACCCTTTGATTTTACAGACATAGACGGTAATATATACCACTGTACCGACACATACGGTATAGTATTACAACCGACAACATATAGGCTAGGCTTAACCGACGAATACATAGACATAATTAATATGTTCCAGGTTGAGGACTTATTAAAGGTGTAGTATATACTACACCTTTTTATTGACTTTTTTATGCAATTTGCTACAATTATATTGTAAACAATTTCTTTTTGTTTATGTCCTTTTTCTTTTTAATAAAGTTACTAGCTGTGCTATCTTGGCTATACGGGCTAAATATTAATAGGAGGATTAAAAACAATGGCAACAGTTAATCAGATTTATAATTTAGTTAACGCAGTATCGGCCGACGTTTGGGGCACTGCATCACCTAGCGTAAAAAATCTCGCTGGTCTCATCGCGCTCGGTCAGACAGTAGGTGCGGACGGATCATGGACAGCAGACAGCGACAAGTTTTTAGGCGCTCTCGTTGATCGTATCGGAAAAAGCATTATAAGAACACTTGATCGTAGAGTTGATTTACCTAACTTTATTATGCATGATATGGAGTTTGGAGCAATTCTACAGAAGATCGATGTACAGCCGATAGCAGCGCAGAGGGACTCATCATGGGCTATAGGTGATAACGACTTCTCAAGCGATTTTCTGAACATTTACAAGCCGAACGTATCAAGCACACTTTTCTCTACATTTGATACATGGACTTGCAAAACAACCATACCAGATGTAATGTTCAAAACAGCATTTACAAGCGCTGCAGCTATGGGATCATTTATAACAGCTATTATGGATAGCTTGACAGGTTCGATAGAGTCACAGATTAATAAAATGAACCATATATGCCTTTGTAACTTTTTCGCTGAAAAGGCTAAGAACAGTAACAACGGTTTTTACGGACTTGTTACAGCCTATAATACAGCTTTTGGATATAAGTCAGGCGATGCGGGATACCTCACACCAAACACAGAAGCAGTTCTTTACAACAAGGACTTTGTAAAGTTTGCGACAAGGTTCATTAACAACATGGTTAAGTATCTCGGTGAAGAGGGTACACGCTACAACGTAGGCGATAAGATCAGAGCTACAGCACGCGACAACATGCATTGTATTATGCTTACAGATTTCGCTAGCTCAGTTAGCTCGTACCTTGAGTCTGATACATATCATAACGAGTTAGTATCTTTACCATATTATGACGAGGTCACATACTGGCAGTATACAGGAGACACAACCGCGTATAGATCAGGCGTTACCATTATTCCGTCAAGCGAAGCAGGACAGGCAGAGCCTACAACTGTTACGCTGCAGTATGTAGTAGGTTGTCTACTTGATAGACAGGCGCTTGGTACTACTATTAAAGAGCGTTGGAGCGCTTCGGATCGTATCAACAGCGAGAGACGTACTAATTATGTAGAGGGCGTTAACTGCGGTTGGTTTAATGATCTCAGTGAAAACGGAGTTATCTTCACACTTAGTTAATATCCGTTGACATATAAACCCCCAAAAAACGAGGCTTGTAATTTCTAAACAGAGGTTGCAAGCCTCAAACACTATGAGGAGGTGTAAATAGTGACATTTACATTTTATAAATACACAGACGACGCGCGGAGGGTGGACAAAACAAACTACTTAACGCAGTTAGCGGTTAAAAATAATTGCATATTTAAAGACGCTGAAAACAAAGGCACGCCAGTTATAGAGGCAGCGTACGACGCTAACATAAAAGACGCTAACTACCTATTTATAGACACGCTCGGTTATTATTATTTATCTGAACCAGTGCTAGCGGGACAGCGCTTTATATTTACTGCTAGTAAAGATTTGTTATTCACTGAAAAAGTAAATATATTAAACCTTGAATGTATTATTGCTAGACAGGAAAACAAGTACAACGCATATCTAAACGACGATAGATTTCCAGTACTTAATAAACAGCAAGTAAACACTATAGAGTTTGCAGGCGGTTTCCCACAACATGACGAGGTTTTACTAATTGTTAACGGATCATAAAAAGGAGGTGTATTTATGGGCGTAGTACGCGACGTAACAATTGAACAATTAACGCAAGCGGTACAAGGTATTAGTTCAACAGGCATAAGTGACAGCACAGGACAAGCCATTAATAACACACTCGGCACGCTTGGAAAAGACACAAGTTTACAAGGCATTATAACAGCAATTGGCGGACTTGGACAGACTCTTGGTAGTGATAAAGCTAATATAGACGGTTCAAACATAGCTGATAAAGCGGCATTTAGAAACGCGATTAATGTAAAAGAAATTAAATCCATTAATTTTACAGGCACTACAGATGCGGCAGGTAATTTGTTAATACCAACTATCACAGTTAGTAATGCAACGCCACTTGTTGTAATTACATCAAATGGATATGCGGCAGGCTTCGTCTTCAGCGGTAACAATTATTATGTCAAACTAATTAAAAACGGCATAACAGAATTAACAAATACAACTGTTAGCGCATATGTGTTTTATATTTAATACTGATACAAGTATAGCATTAACAGATAGGAGATGTGTTTTATATTAATGAACGTAACAAGAGAAGAAGCAATCACATATTTAACTGAATTAAAAGATAATCCTATTAAGTTAATTAACGAGATTGATAGCGAACTCGAAGCGGTTACACTTGATATAGTTTTAAGTATGGCAATTAAAGCATTAGAACAATCACCCTAAACCCAACAGCAGAGAGAAGAAGCAATCAACATGACATACACGCTAACTCAACTAATATAGAAAGGAGTTGATAATATGGCAACATGGAGAGAAGCACTGGACAACGTCCGAGCCGGTAACGTAGCACTTACAGACAACGTGCGTTTTACTGTTGGACGTTATAACAAACAAGATGATAAAATGTATGATATACCGCCAGCAATTATTCTTGAAGTACAAACCATTGTAGGAACGCCTGACGAGTCAATTATAACTTTTCGAGATGGTTCGATATTTGGTTTTGGTTATACAGGCGTTGACCACGGACAATCTAATCATTTTCATAACTGTTATACGTTTGTAAATATTAAAGGTCAAACAGTAATTGGTCAGACTATAAACGGTACTGACTATACATGGTATAATGATGTAGATATATTAAATTATGTTACATGGGCGCCATTTCCAGGTGGTTTTGAAATAACAGGTGACGTTGACCGCTGTGCGATGTGTTTCGGTATTCCGTCAGACAGAAATGGCATTATCGACACAAGTGAATATTTTATGATATATAGCGCATATCCTACACACGCAACAGGTATAGATTCATGGACATATAACTATAATAATACTTTTTATTGGAATTATACAAGTGAGTTCGGTTTATTACAGACAAGTTCACATGTTGTGGATTTTCTCGCTGGTGAACAAGCAGAACCTGAACATTTTCCAGGTGATCCCAGCGGGAGCGGAGGCGGTACAGGTTGGTTTATATCACGCAACGACACTATAGACATACCACCCGACCCAACAATACAAGCTATCGACTTCGGCTTTGTATCAATATATAACCCTCCTGATATTACAACGTGTAGAGCTATAGCTACTTGGTTATGGTCAGACGATTTCGACGAGGCTATAAAACTTAACTACGTTTCACCGTTTGACAATATACAGGCTATAGCGATAGTACCGTTATATGTTACTAGTACTACTGCTATACTCCGCGTAGGAAACGTAGACAGCGGTATTGCATGTCCTAAGATTAATAGCCCTAACCAGTTTGTACACGTGGATTGTGGAAGCGTTGATATATTAGAGTACTGGGGCTCGTTCCTTGATTATAACGCTACATACTCTATATGGTTACCTTTTATCGGTTTTAGATCGCTCAAACCCGACGACATGGTAAACGGTAAACTTGGAGTTTATTATAAAGTTGATTTGTTAACGGGTAACTGTATGTGTTATGTATGGGCTATAAAAGAGGACGGTATAAAGCATGTGTTATATATCTATACAGGTAACGTATTTTATAATTGTAGCTTTTCAGGAGCTAATTTTATGGCTATGTATAATCAGCAGTTAGCAGCTACTACTAGCGGTATTAGTAACGCTGTACAGAGCATAGGCAAAGCGCTTAGCGGTGATATTACAGGCGCGGTAGATCTGATAACAGGACAGGCACAGGCTAAACGCCAGTACGAGACAGCTAAACCCGACTATGGACGAGGCGGCAGCGGTACAGGCAACGCGGGTTATTTTGGCAATAGAAAACCGTATATTGTGCAATGCTTACCTATAGGACAACCGCCATATAATTACACGGAGCTAAACGGTGTACCGTCGCAGATATACGCTAAACTAAGCACGCTATCAGGATATACAGAGATAGATAGAGTTATAGTAAATACGCTCACGTGTACAGAGGACGAGCAAAAACAAATTGTAGCATTGTTAAAGGAGGGAGTAATACTATGAGCAACCCACGTTTTAAAATCAGAGATCAGATTAACAGCATTTACGACGTTGCAGACGTTGCAGAGGGCTTTACATACTGGTCATGGAAACTACTAAACATTTGTTTAGACATTTTCGAGTATGAAAATTTACCCGAGTCGCTACCAAATAGGGAAATAGAGAGCAACTTAATGCTAACAGGCCATTGTTTTGTATTTCCATACAAAGGCGAGTTAGTAACAACGGTTACTAGTATTTATGGTTTCGATAAGTATTACAACCCGACTAAGGCTACATATGCGCAGGCTGTACTAGGATCGCGTAGCAATATTAGTATAGAGGACTATGCTATAATTTATAATAGCTCGCTCAGAGACAACGTACTAAACATTAAAAGCGACGGATCGCTATTAACATTTATACAGAGGTACGCAAGACAGCTTGCAGATATTGAGAGCACTATAAATATTTACATGACAAATATGCGCCTCACGAGTATACCAGTTGCTACGAACGATAACATAAAAGGATCGATACGAAAATTTTTTGATATGTTATCACTTGGTAAAAAGGAGATAGTAGTAGACACGCCTATTATAGAGAGCTTTAGACAGGTTGACATAACTACTAAACATACTAACGACACTTTAACCGATCTGCTGCAGTGTCGCGACAAGATACTAGAAATGTTTTACAGGGATATAGGTGTTAAATTCCGTAACAACAAGCGCGCTAACATGACAGAGAGCGAGGTAGAGAGCGATAACCAAGTGTTGTTAATATCGCTTGACGATATGTTAAAACAGCGCGAGATAGGCGTAGCAGAGGTTAATAGTAAATACGGTACTAATATTACTGTATCAATAAACGAGCGTTTTAGAGTAAAGGAGGTTGTAAACAATGATACTGAAGCAGTACTTGACGAATAAATCACTTTTTAGCAACACACTAGCAAACGACGTAAAGACGTTTTACGACCTCGAGAGCGCGCCCGCGTGGCTTGCAGATAAGTATTTAACGCAGTATACGCAGATACTCAAATTAAAAGAGGGATCGCGCGAGATGTATATAGAGGACGAGGAGGACGTACAGCTAATACTAAAGCTCATGTTTATTACGAACCATGACAAGTACGACCATTTATACAAGTTGTTTGCACTTGATTATAACCCTATTTGGAATGTAGACGGAGTAACAACTACAGAGCGTACAGGATCAGAGGACAGAGCTAGGAGCGACACTGCTTCTGATACTACGACATATAATACGTCCGACTCTACGACAGGTACAAATACAACAACCTTTAATACTAACGACTCTACGACAGGTACAGACACCACCACATACAACCTCACAGAGGGACACACAGAGACGGACAGTAAAACAACATACGACAGTGGCGTATTTTATGATACTGATAAAAAAGTTAGCAGCGATACAAAGACAGGTACAGAGACAGTAGGCCTAAACGAGTCAAGAGCTAAAACAGGTACAGAGGCGCTAGGGCTTAACGAGTCACACGCTAAAACAGGTACAGAAAAACTCGACCGCAGCGCAACAGGTACAGAGGGTATCGACCGCGAAGAAACAGAGACAGTAACAAGGCAGGGTAACCAGGGCGTTACAACTACTCAGAGTATGGCGCGCGAGGAGATCGAATACAGCGAGCTTATTAAACTCATTGAGATTATAGCTCTGGACATAACACGCGAGATAACATACAGTTGTTAGGAGGCGTCAATATGAATAAAAAAATCATACACCCCGTAACAGTAGAGCGACTTGAAAAGATACAGGGCGACATAATTATATTAAACGGAGGACGCAACACAGGTAAAAGCTATAGCGTTAAAGTACTAATGCTACGCGAGGCTTTTAAGTCTATCAATAAAAATAATATATGCGAGTGTAAATTTATATATTTACGACGTTTCCATGACGACACAAAAGACATTTACTCGCAAACCTATTTCGATGATATTAATATATCGCTCATTACAGACGGAAAATACAACAGCGTTATTGTTTACAGACACGAGATATATTTAGGTAACATAGACGAGAACGGAAAACAGACACGCGATGTAAACATAGGTAGAGTTTGCAGTATGACAAAGGTAATAACGTACAAGTCGCAGGTATTCGCTAATTACAAGTATATTGTATTTGAAGAGTTTGTAAGTGATCAGTATACAGTAGACGAACCTAACAAGCTGCTTAACTTTATATCAACTGTTTTCAGAGATCGTAAAGGCGTTGTTTACATGATAGGTAATCTAGTATCACGTTTTAACCCATATTTTCGCGAGTGGGAGCTAACAGGCGCTATGACGCAGGCGCTTGATACTATAGACTCTTACAGGTTCGAGGACGTTAATATAAAGGTGTGGCGTTGTCCAGACGGTGTAAACCTTAATAAAATGGCATTTGGACACGCTAAAAAAGCTATAGACGGTGTAGAGTATGAGAGCACTGTACAACCTCATCTAGACATAGACAGAGAACAGGCACAGCTTATTTATACAGTGGTTTTACAGCACAACGAAATCATGTATTTAATGGAGCTACTGAACGTAGACAATAATATAATATGGTACGTATCACCTAAGACAACCCCTATAAGGAAAAATACGAGGGTTGTAACTAATAAGTTTACACCAGACGCTATCACAACTAATAGCTTTATAGGGCTAAACGAAAACGAGGCGCGCGCGTTCGATTTACTGAGGCGTAACAAGGTTTGTTTTAGCGATAACTTAACTGGTACAGAGTTTAAACAGATAATAAAGTTTTATTAAATCAGTTAGCAAGAGAGTGCTGCGGAGGCGTGGCGCTCTCTCTTTTTATGAGTACAATTTTTTGTACTTGATTATGTTTCACGTGAAACGTTGAGCAGGAGCAGGAGCGGAGCGGAGCGAGCGAGTGAGTGAGGGAGCGTCAGCGAGGGAGCGAGCGCAGCGAGCGGAGCGGGAGCGACAGATTGTAAGCTATTAAATTGTATGCAATTCAAAAATCGAACACATGTTTGGTTTACAT